>Ga0180216_1000060_pt1 | contig 141036 bp, 136 predicted proteins | sample eDN3rd37CBELigMG_FD_128879 | JGI IMG/M metagenome (GOLD analysis project Ga0180216, IMG submission 128879) | Enriched Miracle-Growth compost microbial communities from Emeryville, California, USA - eDNA 3rd pass 37_C BE-Lig MG (version 2)... ... | reverse complement strand
TACTAGATCCAGGATGCGGTGGATCCGGCTCCGCCGGTCCACCCGCATCGCCCCCTTGAGGGGGCGCCCGAAGGGCGTAGGGGGTGGGCCTTCCTTCCGGTCCACCCGCATCGCCCACCGGGGGGCGCGCGTCAGCGCGTAGGGGGGGTCATACATTCCTTTTGCGCGACAGCTCTATCCCCAGTTGCTTGAGCTTGCGGTACAGGTGGGTACGCTCCAGCCCGGTCTTGTCCGCCACGCGGGTCATGCTTCCGCCTTCGCGCGCCAGGTGATGCTCGAAATAGACCCGCTCGAAGGCGTCGCGCGCTTCCCGCAACGGCAGGTCCAGCGACAGGGAAAGGAGCGGCGAACGGGGCTGGTTGTCGTGCACGGACAGCGCGCCGCCGGGGCCTCGCTCGGCGGCGGGCGCGAGGCTGGGTGTGGGCGCGCGCATGCCGTCGCCCGTCGCCAGGGGCGGCAGCGGGTAGCCAGGCGCGACCGGGCGGGCGGCCGCCGGAGGCGCCGAGGCCGGCTTGACGCCAGCGCGGCCGCGTTCGAGCGCGCCCGCGATGGTCTTGAGCAGGCGCGTCATGGTGATGGGCTTTTCCAGGAAATCGATCGCGCCTATGCGGGTCGCCTCGACCGCCGTATCGATGGTCGCGTGACCGCTCATCATGATGACGGGCATGTCGAGCAGGTCCTGCGACGCCCACTCCTTGAGCAGCGTCACGCCATCGGTGTCGGGCATCCAGATATCGAGCAGCACCACGTCGGGACGATGGGCGGCGCGCAGCGCGCGTGCCGCCGCGGCGTTTTCGGCCAGATCGACCGTGTGCCCTTCGTCATAAAGAATTTCCGACAGGAGTTCGCGGATGCCGACCTCGTCGTCAACCACCAAAATTCTGGCCATATCTTTAGAAACCTCTGTTACGCGGACTGCGCCCCCGCAGCCTCGGAAAAACGCGCGGCGTCATGTGCAGCGTCGGTACCCCCGGCGAGCCGAGTGAATAGTATAGAGACCATTGCCCCTCCTTCGGGCCGATTCGCAAGATCAATTCTGCCCCCATGCTCTTCGATGATCTTCTTGACGATGGCCAGGCCCAGCCCCGTGCCGCGCGCCTTGGTGGTGATGTAGGGCTCGAAGGCGCGCTGCAGGATGCGGGAAGCGAAACCGGTGCCGGTGTCTGTCACCATGAATTTGATCGACGCGTGCTCGCGGCCGTCCGGCAGGCGCGTATTGATCAACCGGGTGCTGACCGAGATGCGGTCGTCCGGTCCCGGTTCCACCGCCGCGCCCGATTGCCGTGCCGCTTCCTTGGCCTTTTCCTCGATGGCGTCGCGCGCGTTGGCGATCAGGTTGTGGATGACCTGGCGCAGCTGCGTCGCGTCGCCGCGCACGCGCGGCAGTTCCGCCTCGAGCTCGACCGCCAGCGCGATGCTGCCCGTGCCGGCTTTCAATACCCCGCCCGCAGGGTCCCATCCGTACAGGGTCAGGACCTCCGCCACCAAGTCATTCAGGTCGAGCAGCTGGTGCTGCGCCTGGGGCGTGCGGGCGTATTCGCGGAAATCGTCCACCATGCGCTGCATCGAGCTGACCTGGTTGATGATGGTGGTGGTCGAACGTTTCAGCATTTCGGCATCGACGGGGGCGAGCTTGTCGGCGAGCTTGATGGCGATGCGTTCGGCCGACAGCTGGATGGGCGTCAAGGGGTTCTTGATCTCGTGCGCCAGCCGCCGCGCCACCTCGCCCCACGCGACGGCGCGGTTGGCCGATATGACCTCGGTAATATCGTCGAACACCACCACGTAGCCCCCGCTCGCTCCCGCCACCGGCAGATGTGATCCCCGCGCCAGCAGGGTAATCGTATTGTCGTCGGCGGTGGGATCCGAATTGTTACCTTCGCCGCCGGCCGCGCCTGGCGCGGCATCGACAGGCTGCGGCCGGACGATCTCGAACTGCTGCTGCCAGTACTGGCGACCGGTGCCCGCGGCGGCATGCTCGGCAAAGGCCGTCCGTATGGTCTGAGCGAAAGCCGTCAGGCCGTCGACGGTTTCCAGGGGGCGGCCGGCCACCGCCCGCAGGTCGACCCGCAGGATCTGCTGGGCGCCGCGATTGACGGTCGCCACGCGAAACGCCTCGTCGAACACCAGCACGCCCGACGACAGGTTGGACAGGATGCTTTCCAGATAGACGTTGCTGCGTTCGAGCTGGCGCCGGTTGCTCTCGACCATGCGGCGCGCCTCGTCGAGCTGGCGCGTCATGGCGTTGAACGAGCGGGTCAGTTGCCCGAGTTCGTCGCTCTGCGGCGGCTCGGGAATAGGCCGGTAGTCGCCCACCCCCACGGCCTGGGTGCCCTCGGCCAACCGCAACAGCGGCCGCACCATCCGCGACGATAGCGAGAAAGCCGCCGCGATCGCCGCGAACACCGCCAGGAGCAGCGCCAGGGTGAGCGTGATGCCGTACAACTTGCGCAGGCCCACGCGCGACAGCGACAGCTCCTGGTAGTCGCGGTAGCCGCTCTGGACCTCCTCGGCGTTGCTGGCGATCTGTTCCGGAACCGACTGCAGCAATTGCAGGTAGCGCGATTCGGCGGGCAGCACGCCGGGCAGCTCGAAGCCTCCCATCGGGGCGATCGGAACGATGACGCGCAGCCGCAGCGCGCCGTCGTTGGGCGTATCGCGAGTCGTGCCCAGCGGGCCCTGCACACCTTCCACAGTGGTGGGACTGGCGGCGCTGTTGGCCTCGGCCGCGGCGTAGGAGCGCGATATCTTCAGCTGTCGCAGGACCTGCGGAGGTGGCGTCTCGGGCACCAGCGACCCGTAGGTATTGGTGGACCAGGCGATGACCCGGCCGCTGGCGGTGAAGACCATGGCATCCTGCACCCCCACCTGCTCGCGCAGCCGAGTCAGCGACAGGCCGACGTTCGACTCCTGGGTGTCGCCCAGTTCGATCGACATGGTGCGCGCCTTGGCGTTCATTTCCTGCAGTTGCGAGTCCAGGGCGGCCCGGCCCAGGCTCAGGCCCGATTCGAGCGCGGTATCGACCCGCACGTTGAACCAGGACTCGATGGAGCGCGACAGGAACTGCACCGACAGCATGTAGATCAGCACGCCCGGCACCACGCCCACCAGCGCGAACGCCAGCGCGAAACGCGACGTCAGCTTGGCGCCGAACTGCCCGCGCCGCAACTGGCTTCGCAGGCGGACGGTCAGGACGATTACCCAGACGAACAGCACCAGCGCGACGACGGCATTCAGCCCGAGCAGCAGGCCGTACTGCTGCTCCAGGCGCGACGAGTTGCCGGTGGACCAGGCCAGCAGGAACAGCAGCAGCAGCGCGCTGACGCCGGCCACGCCCAGCAGGACGCGCAGGAACCGGTTCATGAGCCGCACGCGACGGGTTCGCATCATTGAGACTCCGTGGGCGGTGTCAGGCCCAGTCCGGCGCGGTTCCCTTGGGACGCGCCCGGCAAGCTCAGGCCATGGCCGCCGTTGGCGCCGTTCGTGCCGTTGGCGCCGGCCCCGTTGATGCCGCCGGGATGGTTGCCATTGGCGCCATTGGACGGCGCCGGGACGGGCGCCGGCGCCGGCTGCGCGGGGAGAGGCGAGGAGGGCACGGCGGCGGGGAGGGGCACGGACGAGGCCGAGCCTGGCGGCGGCACGGGAGGCGGCGGCAGGCCGGGTTGTGCGGCGGACGGCGGCGCCGAGCTCGCCGGAGGGGGCGCATCCTTGCCGATGCGCACGTCGAACTCGGTCCACGGCGTGGCGAGGGACCACTCGCTGCTATTGAGCGCGTTGACCTGGAATGGCTTGGATAGCTGGGAAATGTCGAAGCGCACCCTGAGCCGGCCCTCGTAGCGGTCGTCGGCGCGCAGCGCGTCGCGCTCGCCGATGCGCCAGTTGCGCACATGGCGCACCACGGACAGGGCCTCGACCAGCGAGCCCACCGGCAGCGCCAGGTTGCCCGAGTGCACGCGCCATTGCCGGGTGAGGGGGTTGTAGACGATGCGCCAGGTCTGGGTCGAGGACAGCACGACCTCGTCGAACCAGTACCAGCGGGGGCGCCGGATCTCCACTTCCACCGAGAAATACAGCGGCAGCCCGCGCGAGACGGCGTCTTCGAGCTGGCTGTTCAGATCCAGGGACACGTCGGCGCTCAAGAGCAGGTCGCGGCCGCGCTCGGTCAGCGTCACCGACTGGACGGCGGGCTCGGATGCCGCGACCGTGCTGCCCCACAGCAGCACCAGGATGACGACCGGCAGGATGAGGACGCGATGAAGTCGAAGAATGATCAAACCTTGGCAAACAACGCGTAGAAAAAACCATCGTGCTGCTCGGCCGGCCGATCAGGCTCCGCCTGCGTTAGCAATTGCCCCGGTGCAGGCAGCCGCTTCGCGTCGGGGTGCCGCAACTGGAAAGCTTCGGCTTGCTTGACCCCCTCCGCGGGAAAAATCGAGCAGGTTGCGTAGAGCAATTTACCACCGGGCGCCACCACCTGCCACAGGGCATCGGCAATCCGCGCCTGCAAGGCCGCGGTATTGGCGATGTCGCCCTCGCGCCGCAGCCAGCGGATGTCCGGATGGCGCCGCACGATGCCCGAAGCCGTGCATGGCACGTCGGCCAGCACCGCGTCGAAGGGCCGGCCGTCCCACCAACCGGCGAGGTCGGCCACGTCGGCGGCCTGCGTGCGCGCCGACAGCCCCAGCCGCGCCAGGTTGGCGTCGACCCGCGCCAGCCGCCCGCCGTCGACGTCCAGCGCAAGCAGGTCGAGGTCGGCCAGTTCAAGCAGATGCGCGGTCTTGCCGCCCGGCGCGGCGCACGCGTCGAGCACCCGCATGCCGTCCCGCACCTGCAACAGCGGCGCGGCCAACTGCGCCGCGGCATCCTGCACCGACCACCAGCCCTCGGCAAAACCCGGCAGTTGCTGGACGGGGCGCGCCTGCGCCAGGGCCACGCCCGCCTCGCCCACCGGCCAGGCCTCGACCCCGGAGGCGCGCAACGCCTGCAGCACCGCCTCCCGGCCGGCGCGCCGCCGATTCACGCGCAACACCATGGCGGCGGGCAGGTTGGCCGCGCGCAGCAGCGCCTGCCACTGGTCCGGGTAATCGATGCGCAGCCGGCGCACCCACCACTCGGGATGGTTCCAGACCGCTTCCGGCCGCCGGGCGGCGGCGCCCAGTACGCTGTCGCGCTCGCGCAGGAAACGTCTCAGGCTGCCGTTGACCAGGCCCTTGAAGGGCGCGAGCGAACGCTGTCCCGCCGCCGCCCGCACCGCCTGGTCCACCACCGTATGCGCGGCATAGCTCACTCCCGCCGCCGCGGCCTCGTCCTCGTCGGCCACCAGCAGCGAGAAAGCGGTCAGCAGCAGGGCGTCCAGCAGCGGATCGGCCGGCTTGCGCGGAATCAGGGCCTGCTTGGCCGCCCGCGCCCGGCCGAGTTGGCGCATGGCGTGGAACGACACCGCCTGGGCCGCGGGCCGCAACGGCGCGGGCAGGCGGGCCAGCGCCTCGGTAAGCGAGACTCCCGCCAGCACGCCCTGCACCGCGCCGGCGGCGGCGAGCAGTACCTCGGACAAAGGCGCCGACAACGGGGGGGATGCAGGTTGCGCCATCAGGCCGTCCCGGGGTTCCATCCCCGCACGAAGACATCCGCCGGCTGGCGCTTGCCGCCCGCCTTCTGCAGTTCGGTCAGGCGAAGGACGCCCCGGCCGGTGGCGACGTCGACGCCGGCCGCGCCGGCGCGGACCACGGTGCCCGGCGCGGCGGTCGCCGCTTCGTCCAGGGCCCGCGCGCGCCATGCCTTGACCGGATCGGCCAGCCCCGGCAGACGTACGGTGGCGCCCGGCACCGGGTTGAACGCCAGGACGCGCCGCGCCAGCTCGTCGGCGGGACGCGTGCAGTCGAGGGCGGCTTCGGCCTTGTCGAGCTTGGCGGCATAGGTGACGCCGTCCTCGGGTTGCGGCGAGGCGCGCAGGTCGCCCGTCTCCAGGCGCGCGAGCGCCTGCACGATCAATTCGCCGCCCAGGACGGCCAGCCGGTCGTGAAGCTCGCCGGCCGTCTGGTCCGGCTCGATGGGCAGGGCGCCCTTGAGCAGCATGTCGCCCGTGTCCAGGCCGGCGTCCATCTGCATGATGGTGATCCCGGTCTCGGCGTCTCCGGCCTCGATGGCGCGCTGGATCGGCGCCGCCCCGCGCCAGCGCGGCAACAGGCTGGCATGGATGTTCAGGCAGCCCAGGCGGGGGATGTCGAGCACCGGCCGGGGCAGGATCAGCCCGTAGGCGGCGACGATCATCGCGTCGGCCTCCGCCGCGCGCAACGCCCCGTGCGCCTCGGCGGCTTCCTCCGGATATTTGCCGTCCAGCCGAAGGCTGCGCGGCTGCATCACCGGCACTCCCGCAGCCAGCGCCTCGGTCTTGACCGGACTGGGCGTGAGCTTGAGCCCCCGCCCCGCCGGCCGGTCGGGCTGGGTCAACACCAGGACGATTTCATGTCCCGCGGCAAGCAGCGCCTTCAAGGCGACTCTGGCGAATTCCGGCGTACCGGCAAAAACTAAACGCATCTGATGTCCAAGGGAAACCCATCTCCCAGGCGGCCAGCGGACAGGCGAGCCGGATCCGCGCGCCCCGGGTAGACTGCCGCCTATGAGGAATAGACCCGTTCACAGACCGGTTGGCCGTGCCGCGGGGTTGGAAGTCTATGGGTTATTCGAGACGGGAATGATACCGTGCTCGAGAAGCGACTTTTCGGCGCACCGGCGCGCGCCCGGGATACCAGCAAACGCCGCCCTCCGCCAGCCTGGTAGTACCCCAGGATGCGGTGGATCCGGCTCCGCCGGTCCACCCGCATCGCCCCCTGGGGGCGCGCGTGAGCGCGTAGGGGGGGCCTCTATGCCGCCTGCAGCTTGCGCAGCTTGGTCTTGATCCGGCTCTGCTTGAGCGGGGAAAGGTATTCGACGAATACCTTGCCATCCAGATGGTCGAGCTCGTGCTGTACGCAGACGGCCAGCAGGCCCTCGGCGTCGAATTCGTAGCGCTCGCCGTGCTCGTTCGTAGCTTCGACCTTGATGCGGGACGAGCGCTTGACCTCGTCGTAGATGCCGGGAACCGACAGGCAGCCTTCCTCGTAGACCTGGGTTTCTTCGCTCTTCCAGGTGATGACGGGATTGATGAGGACGAGCAGGTCGTCGCTCTGCTCGGAAACGTCGATCACCACGATGCGCTCGTGGATGTCGACCTGGGTGGCCGCCAGCCCGATACCCGGCGCCGCGTACATGGTTTCGGCCATGTCGCGGACGATGCGGCGGATGCGGTCGTCGACCACGGCCACCGGTTTGGCCTTCTTGTGCAGGCGCGCGTCGGGATAATGGAGGATGGGTAGCAATGCCATGATCGTGTTGCCGTGGCCCCGCGGATCGGGGCGTCTTCATTGGGTAGATGGGGCCGATGGGCCGGGATCCAAGGGGCAAGATACCACAGGTTCGAGCCCGGCCGCGGCGGCCGCAAAGGATGAGTCCGCCCGCTCCTGCGCTATATAAATTAAATAATAGGGCCGTGAAACGTGGTCGTCCATGTCCACCCCCCGCCCCCGGGCGGCCACCGGTCGTGGTTACATATGACGACGGCGCCTCCTCCGCGGCGCGGCATTCCTCTCTCGCCTGCATGCCTCTCGCCCACTCCCACGAAGAACTCTCCGCATGGCTGCGGCTAACGCTCGAGCCAGGCATCGGCCCGGCCACGGCCCGGGACCTGCTCGAAGTCTTCGGCCTGCCCCAGCAGCTCTATGCCCAGCCCCGCCAGGCGCTGGCGGAGCGGCTGCCCGCGCCGCTGGCCGACCAGCTGGCCCGCCCCCCATCGCACGAGCAGTGGGCGACCATCGAGCGAACCCTGCGCTGGTGCGAAGCGCCGGATCACCACGTGCTGACCCTGGCCGATGCCGGCTACCCCCCTCCGCTGCTCGACATCCACGATCCGCCCCCCGTGTTGTACGTGGTCGGCGAACCGGTCTGGCTGGCACATCCGGCCATAGCCATGGTCGGCGCACGCAACGCCACGGCCGACGGCCTGGCCAACGCGCGGGCTTTCGCCCGCCACCTGGCACGCCAAGGGTGGTGCATCGTCAGCGGAATGGCCCTGGGCATAGACACCGCCGCCCACGAAGGCGCGCTGGAAGCCGGGGGCGCCGGCACGGTGGCGATCGTCGGCACGGGCGCCGACGTGGTCTATCCCGCTCGCAACAGGAACCTGGCCGCCCGCATTGCCGCGGCCGGCGCCCTGGTGTCCGAGTTTCCGCTCGGCACCCTGGCGTTGCCGCACCAGTTTCCTCGCCGCAATCGGCTGGTGGCAGGGCTGGCCCGCGGAACCCTGGTGGCGGAAGCCGCGGCCCGTAGTGGCTCGCTGATTACCGCCCGGCTGGCGGCCGAGATCGGGCGCGAGGTCTTCGCGATACCGGGCTCCATCCATTCCCCGCTGTCGCGGGGGTGCCACGCGCTGATCCGGCAAGGCGCCAAGCTGGTTGAATCCGCCCAGGACATCCTGGATGAGCTGCATGGCATTCCCGCCGCCCACCGGCCCGAGGCCGGGTCCCCTCCCGATCCTCCCCGCGACGCCTTGGTCGCCGCCATGGGATACGGTCCCATCCCGCTGGACGCCTTGGCCCTGCGCACCGGACTCGCGATTCCCGACCTCCAGGCGAGGCTGCTCGACCTTGAACTGCAAGGCCGGGTTGCGCGACTCGACGGCGGCCGCTACCAGGTTCTGTACCGTCAGCACAACGCATGAGCGGCAAATGCTGCGCCATTTGCCTGGGGAGGCAATTCAGCGTACAGTGGATCCAGCCTCACACGCTGACTTATGTTTGAAATTCTCGTCTACCTCTTCGAGAACTACTACACGCCGGAAGCGTGCCCGGACCCGGAAACGCTGGCGCGCAAGCTTGCCGCCGCCGGCTTCGAAGACGATGAAATCGACGACGCCCTGACCTGGCTGTCCGGGCTTGCCGAATCCACTCATCGTTGCGTCGATCTCGCCCTCGTTCCCAGCAACGGCTGTCGTATCTACGCCGATGCCGAGTATCGCCAGCTCGGATCGGAAGCCGTCGGCTTCATCGCCTTCCTGGAGTCGGCGGGCGTGCTGTCGTCCCCATTGCGCGAGATCGTGATCGATCGCGCCTTCGCGCTGGGCGAGTCGCCGGTTCCCCTGGACAAGCTCAAGATCATCGTGCTGATGGTGCTCTGGAGCCAGGAAACCGAGATCGACAACCTGATCCTGGAAGAGCTGCTTGAAGACGGCAGCGCCCGGCAACTGCATTGACCCCCCCCCCTACGCGCTGGTCCGCGCTCGCTGGCTGCAGCGGCAGTGACGGTGTGACAATTAAAGAGAATTCTCACTGAACGCGAGTGCTGTGGACTCGGCCTGTCCGTTTCCCCCGTCCCGCCGGGATCGGGACTTGCGCAATTTTTTCTGCTCCGGCCGTTCCCGCGGCAAAAAAATGCGCCGGCGGGGGGCGCTCCGAGGCGAAAAGCGCGTTTGAGGGGCTGCGCGGCGGCCGGCGCAAGGCGTTTTTTGCCCATCGCGGCGCAGGCTCGACTTGCATAGCACAAAAATCCCCCCGTATTATCCGGCGCTTTGACGCACTATTTATATGCGTCGGCTCCGTTCAACTGGAAGTCAATGGGCAAAACTCTGATCATCGCCGAGAAACCCTCGGTTGCGCTGGACATCTCCCGCGCGCTGGGCGGGTTCAAGCGCGAAGGCGACTATTTCGAAAGCGACGACTACGTGCTGGCGTCCAGCGTCGGGCACCTGCTCACCCTCGTGGCGCCCAACGACCCGGTCAAGGGCAAGTGGAGTTTCACGCACCTGCCCGTGATTCCGCCCGAGTTCGAGCTGGGACCCGCCGATAAGCGCTCCGAGGAGCGTCTGCGGCTGCTGGTGCGCCTGATCAAGCGCAAGGACGTGGATGCGCTCATCAACGCCTGTGACGCGGGGCGCGAGGGCGAGCTGATCTTCCGCTACATCGTCCAGTACGCCAAGACCAACAAGCCGATCCGGCGCCTCTGGCTGCAGTCCATGACCCAGCAGGCCATCCGCGAGGCCTTCGCCGACCTGCGCAGCGACACCGCCCTGCGTCCGCTGGAGGCCGCCGCGCGCTCGCGCGCCGAGGCCGACTGGCTGGTGGGTATCAACGGCACGCGCGCCATGACCGCCTTCAACAGCAAGGATGGCGGGTTCTTCAAGACCACCGTGGGCCGGGTCCAGACGCCGACCCTGGCCATCGTTTCCGAGCGCGAAGAGCGCATCCGCGAGTTCGTGCCGCGCGATTACTGGGAAGTGCGGGCGCAGTTCGTCGCGGCGGCCGGCCTGTACGAGGGCCGCTGGTTCGATCCCAAGCACGTCAAGGATCCGCTGGACCCGGAAAAGCGCGACTCGCGCCTCTGGACCAAGGCCGCGGCCGAATCGGTCGTGGCAGCCTGCCGCGACCGCCTGGGATCGGTCACCGAGGAATCCAAGCCCTCCACGCAGTTGTCGGGCCTGCTGTACGACCTGACCACGCTGCAGCGCGAAGCCAACTCGCGCTTCGGCTTCTCGGCCAAGACCACGCTGGCGCTGGCCCAGACCCTGTACGAACGCCACAAGGCGCTGACCTACCCGCGTACGGACTCGCGCTACCTGCCCGAAGACTACCTGGCCACGGTACGCCAGACCATGCAGACGCTGGCGAGCAACCGGCCGTCCTATGCCCCGTTCGCGACGCAGATCCTCAACAGCAACTGGGTCAAGCCCAATCGCCGGGTCTTCGACAACAAGAAGGTGTCGGACCACTTCGCCATCATCCCCACGCTGCAGGCCCCGCGCGAACTGAGCGAGGCCGAGGCCAAGCTGTACGACATGGTGGTCAAGCGCTTCCTGGCGGTGTTCTTCCCCGCTGCCGAGTTCCTCGTCACGACCCGCATCACCGAGGTCGCCGGCCATCATTTCAAGACCGAAGGCAAGGTCCTGGTGAACCCGGGCTGGATGGCCATCTATGGCCGCGACGCCCAGGGCGAGGATGCCAATCTCGTGCCGGTGGCTCCCGGCGAGCAGGTCCGTACGGAGGAAGTCGAAGCCGTGGGGCTGGTGACCAAGCCGCCTGCGCGCTATACGGAAGCGACGCTGCTCTCGGCCATGGAAGGCGCCGGCAAGCTGGTGGACGACGAGGAATTGCGCGAGGCCATGTCGGCCCGCGGCCTCGGCACGCCGGCCACCCGGGCCGGCATCATCGAAGGGCTGATCAACGAGGGCTATCTGCGCCGCGAAGGCCGCGAACTGGTCCCGACCGCCAAGGCGCGCCAGCTGATGACACTGCTGTCGGGCCTGGACGTGGACGAACTGACCTCGCCCGAACTGACCGGCGAATGGGAACACAAGCTGGCCCAGATCGAGCAAGGCCAGCTGGCGCGCGAGGCCTTCATGCGCGAGATCGCGCAAATGACGCAGGTCATCGTCAAGCGCGCCAAGGAATACGACCGGGACACGGTGCCGGGCGACTACGCCACGCTCACCACGCCCTGCCCCAAGTGCGGCAGCGTGGTCAAGGAAAACTACCGGCGCTATGCCTGCACGGCTTGCGACTTCTCCATCAGCAAGCATCCCGGCGGACGCACTTTCGAGCTGCAGGAAGTCGAGGAACTGCTGGCCAAGCGCGAGATCGGGCCGCTCAACGGCTTCATCAGCAAGATGGGCCGCCCCTTCTCGGCCATCCTGCGCATCACCGACGACTACAAGCTGGAATTCGACTTCGGCCAGGCCGACGACGAGAACGCCGAGGCCGTGGACTTTTCCGGGCAGACGCCGGTGGGGCCTTGCCCGAAATGCGGTGCCCATGTGTTCGAGCACGGCATGAGTTATGTGTGCGAGAAGGCGGTGGGCCCGCAGCGCACGTGCGACTTCCGTTCCGGCAAGGTCATCCTGCAGCAGGAGATCACCGCCGAGCAGATGGGCAAGCTGTTGGCCGAAGGCCGCACCGATCTCCTGCAGAACTTCGTGTCCAGCCGTACCAACCGCAAGTTCAAGGCCTTCCTCGTGCGGCAGGACGGCGGCAAGATCGGCTTCGAATTCGAACCGCGTCCGGCCAAGGCCGGCAAGGCGGGCGACGCTGCGCCGGCGCCCAGGAAAACGGCTGCCAAGACCGCGGCCGCGGATGGCGAGTCGGCCGTCCCGGCGAAGAAATCGCCCGCCAGGAAAGCGGCCAAGAAGGCTACGGCCAAGACCGCCGCCAAGAAAGCCCCCGCGAAAAAAGCCGCCAAGAAGGCAGCCGCGAAGACCTCCAGTTAAAGCCTTCCTCATGACCGCGAAAAAGAAATCGCCCACCCGGGCGCGCAAGACTCCTGTTGCCGAATCGTCCGCTCCCGAGCGGGTGGACGTCGATCCGGCTCCGGCCGGCAAGCCCTGGTACATCGTGCGGCGCTCGCGCGTCCACGGCACCGGCGTGTTCGCCGCCCGCAAGATCCCCGCCGGCACCCGCATCCTGGAATACGCCGGCGAGCGCATCACGGCGGCCGAGGCCGACCGGCGCCATCCGGTCAATCCGGAAGACCCGTATCACACCTTCTTCTTCTCGCTGGAAAGCGGCAAGGTCATCGACGGTGGCAGCCAAGGCAACGACGCCCGCTGGATCAACCATTGCTGCGAGCCCAACTGCGAAGCCGAGGAAACCGACGACGGCCACGTCTTCATCGTTTCCCTGCGGCCCATCGATCGCGGCGAAGAGCTCAACTACGACTATGGGCTGGTGATCGACGAACGGATCACGCCCACGCTCAAGAAGAACTACCGCTGCCTGTGCGGCGCGCCGTCGTGCCGCGGCACCATGCTGGCGCTCAAGCGGCGGCGCAAGGCGACCTGAGGGCCGCCCCCGCGGCGGGAAACCGGGCGGCGGCCGCGGTCCGGAATCAGTTGTAGTCGCCGACCCGCATCGCCTGCGGGCTCTCGCCGCCGCTGCGGGACACCACCGAACCGTTCACGACCCGCACCGGGTCGCCGCTGCGCCACGGATAGGGCGAGGCGCTGTGGAAAGTGCGCAGGCTGCCGTCGTCCATCCGCACCGTCATCTGGTACTGCGTCGTGGTGCGGGCGCGCTTCTCGATCTCGTTGCCGGCGAACGCACCGCCGATGGCGCCCAGCACGGTGAACGCGGTACGGCCGCTGCCGCCGCCGATCTGGTTGCCTACCACGCCGCCCACGACGCCGCCGCCTACCGCGCCCAGCCCGGTTCCCTGGCCCGCGACCTGCACGGCGCGCACGCTTTGCACCGTGCCGCAGTTGCCACAAGTGGCCGCGACGGGACGCGCGGGCTCGCGATAGACCGGCTCCGACTCGCGGACCGTACGGCTGGTCCGCCGCTCCGGGACGGCGCGTTCCGCGGAAGCCTGTTTGTCACGGACCGGCTCATGGGCCGAAGCCTTGCCGAAGTCGCGCCCGCCCGCCGAGGCCGGCCGGTCGGCGTCGGCCAGTTCCTGCGTCTGGGCGGGCTTGGCCAGCGGCGAGGGGAGCAATCCGGTCAGGACGCCCACGCCGACCGCCGACAGGACGATGATGCTGATCGCCGCCGCGGTCACCAGGGGATGCAGCGCAGCCGCACCCCGCATGGCGGGGAAGGCGCGCGCAAGCCTCTCGCGGGCGAGAGAAACGGGGCGGGAAGAAGTACCGGAAGGCATGGTGGTGCTCCATACGTAAGATTCACGTAAGGTACATCCAAGTCGCTTTCCAGGTTGTTTCGCGGCGGCGCGCGTCCTCGCGCTTTGTGTATCGGAATTGACCGAATGTTTCCGCCGCATGGGATCAAAGTCTGCCAGAATGAATCCATGGAGATCACCCTGACCGAACTCGAAGACGCCATCAATTTCTGGCGCGCGCACAAGCCGTCCACAGGGGAAGAACATACGCTCTGCAACGAGGCCGCCGCGCTGGCCGGCCCCTATGCCGCCATGATCATGAACCACCGGCGCGCGGTGGACGTGGCGGGCCTGCCCGAGCCGGCCCGGGCCGCCATCGAAGCCTGGCGGCAAGCGCGGCAGGCAGCCGATCCGGTCAAAGGCTGAGCCGGGCGGTCTCGGCGGCGCGGGCCGGCTCGGCCGGGAACGGTACCGGCAGCGCGAATGCGCCCAGGCTGGCGCGCATCGCCAGCGCCGCTTCCAGCGTGAACACGCCGTCGGCGATCATCTCCCGCACTTCCTGCGGCGTGGCCGTGCGCAGCGCCGCCACCTCGCCGTCCTGGTTCTCGGGCACGACCTCCGGCCCCAGCACGATGTCGACCACGGTCACGTGTTCGATCTGGTAGCCCTCGGGCAGTATCCGCCGGACCGAGAACTGCCCGCTGCGCCGCCCCTCCTGAAGATGGTGGGGCAGCAGGCCCGCTTCTTCCCAGCTTTCGCGGAGCAAGGCGCTCTCGGGCGTTTCGCCCGCGCTGATGAGCCCGCCCACGAGCGTATCCCACATGCCGGGATCGGTACTCTTGGAAAAGGAGCGCTGGGCGATCCACAACTGTCCGCTGTCGGTCCACGCATTCAGGTGGACGGCGTGGGTGGCAATGCCCAGCGGGCGAACCGCCGCGCGCTCGATCACGCCCAGGACGGTGCCATCGTCGGCGACCACGTCGAGCAATTCATTGCGCCAGCCGTTGAGCCGGCCGGCGTCGAACAAGGCGTGCGCAATGCGGGACAGCAGGTCGTTGACGGCCGCCGTGCGCCCGGCGGCATCCCCGGACGCGCCCAGGGCGGGCAGCAAGTGCACCACACCGGGGTCGATCCGGATTTCCCCGGCGAACGGGGCGAGCCATTGCAGCACGTCGTGCGCCACCCAGCCGCAATCGCGGCCGGCAATGCGCAGCCGAGGGGAATCGGGAGGCGGATCGACCTGTGCGCGGGCCAATATCGAGTCGAATACGTTCATCCAAGTGAATACCCAATACTGCAAGCCCCCATTGTGCCGGAAGTCCGGGCGGGGCGTTCGTCCGGGCCTGGTAAGAGAAGGTGAACCGGGCTACCTCGGGTAAGATGCGGGCGCTCGCATGTCCCAGCCATGAATAGGAAGACCATGTCGGACCATCCTCAAATATGTATCGTCGGCGCCGGCGCCATAGGCGGACTCTTCGCCGGGCGCCTGGCTCATGCGGGCCACGCCGTATCCGTACTGGCCCGCGGCCGCACCCTCGAAGCGCTGCGCCGGGAGGGCATGCGGCTCGAGTCGCAGGGCCGGACCGTCGCGCCGGCGGTCCGGGCGAGCGACGATGCGGCGGAGCTCGGCCGGCAGGACATTGTCGTCATCACCGTCAAGGCGCCCGCGCTGCCGGAGGTGGCGCGCGGCATTGCGCCGATGATCGGCTCCGACACCGTCATCATCCCGGCTCTCAACGGCATTCCGTGGTGGTTCTTCCTGGGCGGCGGCCAGCCCCTGGCGGGAACGCGGCTGCGCAGCGTCGATCCGGACCGCGCCATCGAAGCCCACTTGCCGGTGGAGCAGGTACTGGGCGCCGTGGTCTTCGCCTCGGCATCCACGCCCGAACCGGGATTGACCCGCCACGCCTCCGGCAACCGCGTCGTGTTCGGCGAACCGCGCGGCGGGACGAGCGCGCGTGCGCAAGCCGTGGCGGCGCTGTTCGCCGGCGCGGGCTTCGATGCGTCGGCAAGCGCCAATGTGCGGGCCGACATCTGGACCAAGCTGCTGGGCAACGCCTGCTTCAATCCCGCAAGCCTGCTGACGGGCGCCCATACCGACACCATGATCGACGACCCGCGCCTGCACGCCATATTCGTGGCCATGATGGACGAGGCGCTGGCGCTGGGTGCCCGCCTGGGACTGCCGGCGCAGGTGGAATCCCGCGAGCGCATTGCCTTCACCCGCGGCCTGGGCCACATCAAGACCTCGATGCTGCAGGACGTGGAAGCCGGGCGCCCGGTCGAGATCGACAGCATCCTGGGCGCGCTGGTGGAGGCGGCCGCCGCGGCGCAATATGCCGCGCCCACGCTGGGCACCGTATATGCTTTGGCGCGCATGCGTGCGCAAACGCTGGGCTTGTATCCCGGATGACCGGCTACTCTCCCCAAACTTTTCTATAGGCGAAAAACGCCAAAACTCCGCTTGAACCGCGGCCGCCCCCGCAGCATCCTGCCAGCCTTGCGTAAGCACGGAGAGCCGGCGGACGGCGGCATGCGATGTCCATTTCCAGCGAAATCATCAGGAGCGTCACCTCGTCGCTGTACGAGTGGTCCCTGAAAAAAGTCCCGGACGACACCAAGCGCGCGCTGGCGCAAGCGCAGCGCCGCGAAACGGTCCAGCTCGGCCGGCAGACCCTGCGCATCATGGTCGAGAGCGCCGAGGCGGCCGAAAGCGAGAACCACCTGGTCTGCTCGGACGTGGGCGTCCCGACCTACATGATCCGCGTGGGCACCGGCGTCACGTTCTCGGGCAACGTGCGCCAGGCCATCGTCGATGGCTTCGCCGACCTGGTCGCGCGCGCTGATCCGCCGATCCTGAAGATGGTCACCAACCCCTTGACGCTGCAACGCAGCTACGAGGGCAAGAACATGCCCCTGGTGACCTTCGACATGATCGACGGCGCCGATTACATGGAGATCGTCTGTGCGCCGAAGGCGATGGGCACGGGACGCTGGGAAGCCATCGAGACCTTCGTTTACCCATCGCTAGAGACCATCGAGAAGTACGTGCTCGACACCGTGCTCAAGGCCGGGTCGCAGCCCTGTCCGCCCATCGTGGTCGGGGTCGGCATAGGCGGCACCTTCGATTACGCTGCCAAGATGGCCAAGGAATGCGTGTTGCGCCCCTTCGGCCGGACCAACCCCGAACCGGTGCTGGCCGCCATGGAGCAGCGCCTGCTCAAGGCCATCAACGACACCGGCTTCGGCCCCATGGGTACCGGCGGAGACACCACCGCCATGGCCGTGCACATCGACTACTCGGCGAGCCACGGGTTCATGCCGGTCGCAGTGGCCTTCAACTGCTGGATCAACCGGCGTACCTGTGCCCGCATCTACCAGGACGGCACGGTCGAGCGCGTGGAATAGCCGCGCGAAGGAGTTATCGTGAACACCCATCGCCTGACCCTGCCCGCGAGCGCGGAGGACATCGCCGCCATCCAGGCCGGCGACCTCGTCTATCTGAGCGGCGACATCGTCGTCACCATCGGCCTGCCGACGCACCAGCGCATGATCGACTATGCCGAGCAAGGCAAGCCGCTGCCGGTGGACCTGCACGGGGGCGCCTTCCTGCACCTGAGCTCGTACAACCGCGAAAGCGACACGCCCTCGGGCTACGAGGCGCTGTACATGAATCCGACCACGAGCACGCGCTACGACTCCCTCATGCCCCCGCTGATCCGCGCCTATGGCTTGCGCATCGTCGGCGGCAAGGGCGGACTGGGCGAGGACAGCGTGGCGGCCATGCGCGAGACCGGCTGCATCTACCTCTCTTTCCTAGGCGGCGGCTGCACGCTGCTTGCACGGGCCATCCAGGAAGTGGTGTCCGTGCATTGGGAAGACTACATCTCTCAGTTTCGCCTGGTGACCTTGCGCGTCAAGGACCTGGGCCCCGCCACCGTCGGTATCGATGCCCACGGCAACAGCCTGTACCGCCAATTGCGCGACGACGTACAGCGACGCCTGCCGGGCATCCTCGACGAACTGGACCAACACCGCGAGCAGGCCATGCGCTGACCGCGGCATCTTTTTCGAATCAAAGATTGGAGACCCCATGAAGAAACATCCTCGCATCCTCGCCTGCGCCGCCGCCATCCTGGCGCTTTCGGCCACGGCCGCCTGCGCCAAGGACGATGCCTCGTCCTGGCCGAGCAAGCCCGTGCGTCTGATCGTGCCGTTCCCGGCGGGCGGCAGCACCGACGTCGTGGCGCGCCTGATCGCCGAGAGGCTCGGCCAAAAGCTCGGCCAGCAATTCGTCGTGGACAACCGTCCGGGCGCGGCGGGCAACATCGGCACCGACCAGGTCGCCAAGGCGGCGCCGGACGGCTACACGCTCACGCTGACCACCTCCGGCCCGCTGGCCAACAACAAGTACCTGTACAAGTCCATGCCGTACGACCCGGCCAAGGACCTCACGCCCATCGTGCTGGTGGGCGAGATCCCGCTGGTGGTCGTCTCGACCGACAAGACGCCCGCGAAAAACCTGAAGGAATTCATCGCGCTGGCCAAGGCCGCCCCCGGCAAGTACTCCATCGGCAATCCCGGCAACGGCACCATCGGCCACCTGGCCTATGAGCTGCTTCGCCACAACACCAAGACCGATTTCCTCGGCGTGCCGTACAAGGGCGACACCCCGGCCATGACCGACCTGCTGGGCGGCTCGATCCAGGCCATCGTCGCGCCCATCACGGCGTTCATCCCGCAGATCCAGGGCGGCAAGATGAACGGCCTGGCGGTCACGTCCAAGAAACGCTTCCCCGGCACGCCCGACGTTCCCACCGCCATCGAGCAGGGCTTCGACGTCGAGGCCTCGGTGTGGTTCGCCGTGGCGGGCCCGGCCGGCATGCCGCGTCCCATCGTGGACAAGCTCAATCGCGAGATCAACGTGGTGCTGAACTCGCCCGAAGGGCGCGCCAAGCTCGAGCAGTTCGGCGCGGTAGTGGGCGGCGGCACGCCGGAACAGCTCGATTCGCTGATGAAGGTGGAGAGCGCCAAGTGGAAGCGGATCATTGAGGAGGCGAATATTCGCCTGGATTAGGAGGGAGCCCCCCTACGCCCTTATGGGCGCCCCCTCAAGGGGGCGCGGCCACAGGCCGCGTGGGGTGGGCTTCTCCTCCAGCGCCGCCCCCTTGAGGGGGAGCGCGCAGCGCCAGGGGGTGGGCTTCCCTGGGATACATTTCGGAGTGACAGGATGAGTGGGTTTGTAACGTTGAAGACCGAGGGCATGAGCACCGAGGAGGCCTATCGGCTGATCGTGGGCTGCGTGGCGCCTCGGCCGGTGGCGTGGATTACGACGCAGGACGAATCGGGGCGGGTGAATGCGGCGCCGTTCAGTTCGTACAACTACGTCGCCCATAGTCCGCCGATGCTGGCGGTCAACATCGGGTCGCGCAAGGGCGAGTTGAAGGACACCGCCCGCAACATCAAGGAAACCGGCGAGTTCGTGGTCAACGTGGCGACCGAGGCGACGCTGGAGCTGATGCATGCGACGGGTGCCGACTACCCGCCGGAGATCGGCGAGCCGCAGGCGCTGGGCATCGAGCTGGCGCCCAGCACCATCGTGCGTCCGCCTCGCATCCCGGCCACGCCCATCCAGATGGAATGCCGGCTCGAGCACGTGCTGCCGCTGGGGCGCGGGCTGAACACGCTCTATATCGGCGAGGTCGTGGCCTTCCACCTGTCCGAGAGCATCTATAACGGCCGCCACGTCGATGCCATCGCCATGCGCCCGATTGCCCGGCTCGGCGGTCCGTATTACGCGGGGTTGGGCGAGATCTTCCACCGCCCCATGCTTCAGACCCCGCCGGGGGAGCCCACCCCATAGCGGACGCAGGCCGCTCCCCCGAGGGGGCGGCGCTGGCGGGCCGCTTCTGCAAGGTTGTGGGATCTGTGTTTGTGATGAGGAATAACTGATGACACGCTCATCTTCTGATACGAGCCGGTCGATACAGGCCGGGACATTCATCAAGACCGTGTCGCCGCATGTGGTCGAGATACTTGGGACGACGGCGCTGGACTTCGGCGTGATCGATGCCGAGCACGCGCCGTTCGATCGCGCTTCGCTCGACCTGATGATGCTGGCGGGGCGGGCGGCGCGGCTGCCGTTGTACGTGCGGGTGGCCGACTATGAAGCGGCGACGATCCTATCCACGCTGGACCTGGGCGCGGCGGGCATCGTGGTGCCGCACGTCGACACCGCCGAGCAGGCGGCGCTGATCGTTTCCCGCGCCCGCTACAAGGGCGGCGAGCGGGGTTTTTCCAGTTCGCCGCGCGCGGCGGGCTACGGCACCATGACCTATAAGCAGGCCCAGGAGTCGGGCGATCAGACGCTGGTCATGTGCCAGATCGAAAGCGTCGCGGGCCTGGCCAATGTCGAAAGCATCGCCGCCGTCCCGGGCGTGGGCGGCCTGTTCGTGGGCCGCGCCGACCTGGCGCTGTCGATGGGCGAGGAAGGTTCGCGCAGTCCGGCGGTGCTGGAGGCGACCGCGCGCATCGTGCGGGCCGCGCTGGACGCGGGCAAGATCGCCGCGATGTTCGTGGCCAATGCCGCCGAGCGCGACGAGTTCGCCACCCAGGGAGTGACCTGGTTCGTGATCGGGTCCGATCAATCCCTGCTGCGCCAAGGCGCGCAATCGGTCGCCGTGGCCGGCAACCAGGCGCACGGCTGAGGCCCCATTCAAGCACTCTTGCAAAGGTGAAGCCATGACAGCTCAACTACCGCGGCCGGCTACCTACGCCGCGCTCTATGAAACCGATCCGCAACAGCAAGCCCCCGGCGCACGCACGTGGCTGACGCGCGGCGCGAACTTCGTCATCGCCGTCTCGCAGGTCGAGCCCGGCGCCGTGCTCTCGCGCGACGGCAACCCCGACGAATACTTCGTTTTCGTGCATAAGGGAGGCGCCCGCATCGAGGCCGGCGCGGAACGCGTCGACGCCCGGTCCGAGACCGTGACCATCGTGCCGCCCGGCGCAAGCCGCGTCGAAGCCACCGCCGCCGGCACCATCGTGCGCGTGTTTTCCAACCGTGCCGCCGACCTGGTGGCGGCGTCGTCCAACAACGCCGTCTATGCCGACGGCGCGCCCGAGGTCGCGCCGCTGGTGCCGTGGCCCGATCCCCCCGCGGGCTTCAAGCTGCGCCACTACGTGTTGGCCGACTACGTGCGGCCCGATACCAACATGCGCATCTTCCGCAGCACCAACCTGATGGTGAACTTCCTCGCCAAGCGCCCCGTGCCGCGCGACGTGCACAAGCTCAGCCCGCATACGCACGCGGACTTCGAACAGGCCTCGCTGGCGGTAGAAGGCACTTACGTGCACCACCTGCGCTGGCCGTGGACGCCGGACATGGACATGTGGAAGGAAGACGAACACGTGGAAATCGGCAGCCCCTCGGTTACGGTCATTCCCGCCAAGGTCCTGCACACCAGCCGCAACGTCAGCCAAGGCGACTGCTGGCTGATCGACATCTTCGGCCCGCCGCGCATGGACTTCTCCAGCAAGCCGGGACTGGTCTGCAACGCGGACGAATATCCGATGCCCGCGCCCGCCGCCGCGGCGGCATAACGCACGGACCGTCCCTGGAGCCCCGGCCGGCGCTTGGCGAGCCCGGCCGGCCGCCCGGGCCCTTCAGGACATCCCCCTAAAGCCTGGCCAGGTCCTCGGATATGCCCCGGGAGACTTCCTGCAGCTGGGCCAGGTAACGCTCGACCACCTGTTCGTTGGTCAAGGTCGAGGCAAACCACGTCATGCCGAACGAGGCCACCACGTGCTTGCCGTCGAATACCGGCACGGCCAGCGTGCCGGAAACCGGACGCACGGCGGGATCGCGCAGCGCGTAGCCCTGTGCCCGCGTCTGCGCGATCATTCGCTGGACGGCCTCGGTGTCCTTCGCCGGCTCATCCTCGGGATTCTTCGACTGCCGCAGCAACGCGAGAATGGTCTCGCGTTCGTCTTCCTCGCAAAACGCCAGGTAGGCGCGCCCGATGGCGCGGCTGACCAGGCTCAGCCGCATGTTGATGGTGGAATGCAGCAGCGACAGGGGCGAATGGGGAATGGTGCTGTAGCGCACCACCATGGCGTCGGTGTCGAACACGGCGATGGCCAAGGGCCATTTGATCGCTTCGGTCAACGCGTCCAGCCTGGGCCGGGCGGCCTCGACGATGCGCGGCTCGCTGTGATAGCCCGACGACAGTGTATTGACCAGCGAGGTGAGGTAGTAGGCCCCGTACTGCGGAGCATGCCGCACCAGGCCCTTGGAAGCCAGCGATTCGAGCAGCCGGATGAGGGAAGGCTTGGGAATGCCCGTCTGCTTGTGCAGCACGTTCAGCGTCGATACCGGCTGGCGGTTCAAGGCCTGCAGCAACTCGATGGTCCGGACCACCGCCTGGACGGGTGGAAAGGAAGGCACGTGGACCTCCGTACGGAAAGGGCGTCGGCGATTATCGCACCGCCCGGCGCGCGCATCTCGCCGGCCGGACAGGAACCGCCAGGCAGCCGCATACCGCCGCCTGGCCGGCTCCTTCCAGACCTTATCGCCGCGCGCCGCCCTTCACGAACACACGCTTGCCGGTATCGTGCCAGACCGCGCGCTTTTCGGCCTCGTTCAACAGCACCGACGCATCGATCATGCGCTGGACCATTTCCTTGTAGGTGCCCGACGACGTCCCGATGTCCGAGCCCCACATGATGTGGTCGGCGCCGAACATGTCGACTGCCCGCCGCAGCACCTTCTCGGCCGGCACGTTGGCTTCGCGGTATTCGTCCAGGTTGATCGAGGTGAACTTGAAGAAAATGTTCTTCTCGTGCGCCAGCTTCTCGAAGCGCTCATCCAGGCCGAAGTGCTCGCCCTCGGTGGCTTCGGGCTCGAGCAGGTGGTCCAGCACGATGCGCACGTTGGGATAGCGGCGCGCCAGCTCGATGATGGCGGGCACCGACGGGCCGCCGCCGCCCACCGCCAGCACTTCCAGGTCGATGACCAGCCCGAACTCCTCGGCCACCTCCCAGGTCTTGAGGGCCTGGGGAGAGTTCAACCACGGCATGCTGCCGTCGGCCTCGCGGCTGCCGAACAGGCGCACGCCGGCCAGGCCGTTCTTCTCGATGTAGCTGCGCACCAGGCCCGGCGTGGCGGCATCCTCGGCATCCAGGATCACCACCGCCGAGAAGATTTCGGGATAAGCGTCCGACGAATCCAGGATGTAGCTGTTGTCGTAGCGGTAAATCATGCGCTTTTGCACCGCCACCGCGCCGTCCACGTTCTCTTCTTTCATCCAGACCAGCATGCGGCTGACGTCGGGCACCTCGTTGATCGGGTTCGGCCCATGCTTGCCGCCGGGCTTGCCGATGACGCCGGGCGGGCGCGGAGGCGCGCTGGAAGGACGGGTCATGGGATTGCGCGGATAGCGCACCTGGTCGTCGGCCACCAGATGGGCATGCGAATCGAACAACAGAGGCCGGTTGCCGGCCGCCGACGGGGCTTGCTTGTCTTGGGTCATGGTCCAACTCTTCGTGTTAGCGGAGACGGCGACGGGGCCGGACGAGGCGGGCGCCCGGACGAGAAGCCGGCGGTAACCGGCGCCTCTTCGCTGTCTCCTGGGCTGCGGCGCGCCGTGCCCGCCGGCGGCAGGTGCCGGCGGAAAGCCAACGACGCGCGGGCGTTGCTTTTTGCAGCACGGACTTTATCGCCCCAGGCGGCTCGCCGCACTCGATATTCTCGAACTTTTCGCTAGTAGAAAACTAACCGGCAGGGAAAACCCGCGTGCGGCACGGTCGACAGCCACCGCTTGCGTGTCGTGAGAATATTATCGATAATTAATCTCATTACGACGACCAACGCGGCGCGACGCGCCGCCAGCGAGTCCTGCCATGTACGTTTGCGTTTGCAACGCCATTACCGAACGACAGATACGCAGCAGCGTGGAATCCGGTTCCACCACGCTCGCCGATCTGCAGTTCGACCTCGGCGTCGCCACCTGCTGCGGCTCGTGTGCCGAAACCGCCTGCCAATACCTGCCGGCCGGCGCCAGCGGCTGCGAACACGCCTACGAAGCCTCCATCGCCGCCAGCGGCCACCCCGCCGCCGGCTCCGCGTCTCCTCGCGCCACCACCCGCCGCTTCCCGGTCCACGTCATCGCCAAGGCGGCATAGGGCTCCCCCCTACGCGCTTACGCGCGCCCCCCAGGGGGCGATGCGGGTGGACCGGCGGAGCCGGATCCACCGCATCCTGGGTCTAGTACCGTTATCTTGGGCTGGGCGCTGGTGCTTCGCTGGCTACGGCGGTAGCAGCGGCCAAAGGCCGCTTAGGGGTGAGCTTCCCTGACTGGCGTTCCGCTTCGTCTCTTCCCCTGCCTCTATCCCGCGAGCATTGCCCGACAGCCGATGCCGCGGGCGGGGCCCGTGGCGAAAACCGTTCTCATATCGGTTTCGCTTGTCACTTTTCTAGCCCATTACCAACAGACGTGCGGTCTGCTGACTATACGGCTAACAATGCTAACCTTGCCGAGTCCATGAATTCTGCAGGGGAAAAGCATGAAAGGCGACAAGACCGTCATCCAGTATCTCAACAAGCAGCTCACCAACGAGCTCACCGCCATCAACCAGTACTTCCTGCATGCCCGCATGCTCAAGCACTGGGGCCTCAACAAGATGGGCAAGCACGAGTACGACGAGTCCATCGAAGAAATGAAGCATGCCGACAGGCTCATCCAGCGCATCTTCATGCTCGACGGCCTGCCCAACCTGCAAGACCTGCACAAGCTGCTCATCGGCGAGAACGTCCCCGAGATCCTCGATTGCGACCTCAAGCTCGAACTCAGCTCGCAGGTCACCCTCAAGGAAGCCATCGCCCACTGTGAAAGCGTGCGCGACTACGTCTCGCGCGACCTGCTCCAGGACATCCTGGACGACACCGAAGAGCACATCGACCATCTCGAGACGCAAATCGGACTCGTCGACCAGGTCGGCATCCAGAACTACCTGCAATCGCAAATGGAAGAGCAGGGCGACTGACGTCCTGCCTGCCGGAAAGCTTCAAGCCCCGCGAGCCGGGGCTTTCTTTTTGCCCGCGGAATGAACGCTCCGGGTCCTTTCCCGTCGGCGGAACGCAATTTGCTGCGCCTGGCGTCCCACAGACGACATAGACAGGAGGCCGCCATGGCCATCGCCGGAGGCAGTAACCCCATTTCCAAGCACGTCGACGACATACTCAAGGACGAAAACCGCAAGATGCCCGCGGCGGAGCTGCCGCGCGAGGAGAAAGACGCGCCCGCCGCGGGCGGCGGCGACGAATTGAACGTGGATGAACTGGACGACGAAGCGGAGGGGGAGCGCACCGGCTCCGGGGACGACCGGGAATGAGGGCGCGGCGGAGCCGCCCGGTCAGTTATTGCCCGTGGCCGGGCATTCCGGTATCCGGCCCCACCGGTTATCGGTATTGCAGTACTTCCACCGGGCCTGTTCGTTGCACAGAACCCGGCTGACCATGCCCTGCGAGGCGCAGCGCGCCAGCTCCGTCCGCAGCGCCTGCACCCAGGGCTCCTGGGCGGGATTGCCCCGCGGGACCTCCGCGGCGCCATTGGCACCGGCCACCACGGTCGCCACTTGCGACGAAGGCTGCTGCACGATCATGCGGGGCGTCTCCGGCGCCTCCCCCGGCCCAGGAGGCGTCAACGCCTGCAAGTCGGGAGCGATGGTGGAAATCAACGTATCGGGCTGCGGCTCGCTGGCCGCCGACACCATCGGCACGGGATCGTTCGGCCGCACGGGGCGGGAGGGCACCCCGCGCGAGCCGTCCACGCGCGGCTGGGGTGGCTCGGGCAGGTAGGTCTGCTGGTCCACGGCGGCCACCGGCGCCTCGCCCGGCCGTCCTTGCGCCACGGGTACGGGCGCCTCGGCGGCGCGCTCGACCGGCGCGTTCCAGGACAGCCAGAGCCCGAACGACACCCCCACCAGAACGACCATCGCCACGACGGCCAGGCCCATCAGAATGCGGTTACGCATATGTACACCTCGTTCGATGTGGACCGGGCCGCTTCGGCCCGGTCCGCATGCTTCGTGGGAAGCCGATCAGGCAAAGGCCGAATCGCCTACCCGCGTCTGGAACACCTGCCCCCCGTGCTCGCGCAGCGCATGGAACTGCACGTTGGGATAGAGTTCCTGCGCCACCCGCAATTGCGCCGACGATCCGATCAGGAAGGCCGGGGCCTCCACCACGTCGTACGCGATATGCTGCATGTTGGCGTCCATGAATTTCTTCAGGTCCTTCGGGTTCTCGGCCGTGACCCAGCGCGCCATGGAATAGCGCGACGGCATCATGCGGGCGGTGACCCCGTATTCGGTCTTGAGCCGGTGCGCCACGACCTCGAACTGCAGCTGGCCGACGGCGCCCAGCAGCAGCGGCCCCCCGGCCACCGGACGGAAAACCTGGATGGCCCCTTCCTCGCCCAGTTGGGTCAGGCCTGTGCGCAACTGCTTCGTGCGCAGCGGATCGGCCACCTCCACCGCCTGGAACAGCTCGGGCGCGAAGAACGGCAAGCCCGTGAACTGCAGCACCTCGCCTTCGGTCAGCACGTCGCCCAGTTGCAGCACGCCGTGATTGGGAATGCCGATGACGTCGCCGGCATAGGCTTCGTCCAGCAATTCGCGCCGCTGCGACAGGAACGACACCACGTTGTTGGGCCGGGTCTCCTTGCCCGTGCGGCATACCTTCAGGCGCATGCCGCGCTCGAAGCGGCCCGAGCACACCCGCACGAAGGCCACGCGGTCGCGATGGGCCGGATCCATGTTGGCCTGTACCTTGAAGACCACGCCGGTGAACTTCGGTTCGTCCGGCTGCACTTCGCGCTCCAGCGCATGGCGCGCCCCCGGCGGAGGCGCCTGCTCGACCAGCGCATCGAGCACTTCCTGGACACCGAAGTTGTTGATGGCCGAGCCGAAAAACACCGGCGTCTGCCTGCCCGCCAGGAACTCGGCCTCGTCGAACGGAGGCGCCGCGCCGGCGATCAGGTCGATCTCGCCGCGCGCCTGCTCGAAGGCCGCGCCGAAACGGCGGGCGATCTCCGGATTGTCCAGGCCGTCGATGACCTCGTCATGCTGCTCGCTCAGACGGTCGCTGCCCGCCTTGAACACCCGCATGCGGTTGCGGCGGATGTCGAACACGCCGCCGAACGACTTGCCCATCCCGACCGGCCAGGCGAAGGGAACCGCATCCATGCCCAGATGCGACTCGATCTCGGAGAGGAGGTCGAGCGGCTCGCGTACTTCGCGGTCCATCTTGTTGACGAAGGTGATGATGGGCGTATTGCGGGCCCGGCAGACCTGCAGGAGGCGAATGGTCTGCGGCTCGACGCCGTTGGCCGCGTCGATCACCATCAGGGCGGCGTCGACGGCCGTCAGCACCCGGTAGGTGTCTTCGGAGAAGTCCTGGTGCCCCGGCGTGTCGAGCAGGTTGATGACCGTATCCCGGTATTCGACCTGCATGACCGACGAGGCCACCGAAATGCCGCGCTGCTTTTCGATCTCCATCCAGTCGGAGGAGGCATGGCGCGACGCCTTGCGCGCCTTGACGCTGCCGGCGATCTGGATCGCGCCGGCGAACAGCAGCAGCTTTTCGGTCAGCGTGGTCTTGCCCGCGTCAGGGTGAGAAATGATGGCGAAGGTGCGTCGCCGGGCGACTTCGGTGGATATGGTCATTATGCGGAATTTTAACCGGAGACGAGAGCGGCCGCTCGCAGCCCCGCGGCGGGACGCAACAATTTCCGTACCCGCGAGCGGTGGCGGCCCGCCGCGCCCGACCGTCCGGGGCGGCCGGCGCGGCGCTTAGTCTTATTTGATACGAATCCTTGAATTTAATCCCATATGGGATTAAGCTGGTTCCTGCATGCACGACACAGGAAAGCACCATGGCCATTGCTGCTTCCAAGACCCCTGAACTCACCAGCCAGGCGGCGACCGACGCCGCCCTGCGTACGTTTTTCCGCATCGCGCAGGCCTGGCAGCTGAGCGCCGACGAATCGGCCACGCTGCTGGGCGTGCCGCGCTCCACCATGTTCCGCTGGAAAAACGGGCGGGCGCCTGCGCCCCTGCCGCGCGACACGCTAGAGCGCCTGTCCCTGGTGTTCGGTATCTACAAGGCGCTGCAAGTGCTGCTGCCGGTGCCCGAGCGCGCCGACGCCTGGCTGCGCCGCCCGAACGACGCGCCGCTGTTCGGCGGCCGCCCGGCCCTGGAACGCATGCTTACCGGCATGACGAGCGATCTCTACGTGGTGCGCACCTATCTCGACGCCCAGCGAGGAGGCTGGACATGACGCTTGCGGCCGTCTCCGACGTGCACTGGACACCCTGCCACCGGCTGGTTCCGAGCCGCTTCCCGCCGGCCGGCCTGTACGACCGGGTGGCGGACCCGGCCGACCTGGAGGTGGTCTTCGCCATCGAGAACCTCACCAATCCCCGCGTCCGCGACGAAGCCGGCAACCTGCGCCTGGTGCCCCCTGAAGACCGCATCTCGGGCCCCGGAACCACGCCCATCATGGCCGCCTTCACGCACTTGAATCCTGCCGGCAGCCGCTTCTCTGACGGCACCTGGGGGGTCTATTACGCCGGCGAAAGCCTCGAGACCGCGGTGGCGGAAACCATGTACCACCGCTCGGTTTTCCTGGCCGCCACGCAGGAACCCGCCATCGAAATCGACATGCGGCACTACCTGGCCGACCTCGCGGCGCCGCTGCACGACTTGCGCGGCCTGCAGCCGGCCTTGCCCGACATCTACGATCCCGACGACTACGCCGCGGGCCAGGCCTTCGCCCGGCGGCTGCGCCAGGAAGGCAGCTGGGGGGTCGCCTACGACAGCGTGCGGCGGCCCGGGGGCCAATGCGCCGCGGTATTCCGTCCGCGGGCGCTCAGCCGCTGCCGCCAGTCGCAGCACATCGCTTTCGTGTGGGATGGCGCCCGCATGAGCGGCTGGTACTCCAAATCGGCATTGCGCCACGTCTGAGCCGCACGGGCGCCGACCCTTTCCCCGAAGCACGCATCCCCGACACGGGGATGTTTGCTTTCTCCATGCGCATGTTCTGAATCTGCATGCAGCGTTTCGCCCGCCGGTCTTAGGATGAAGGCGGCCTGCGCGCCTGGCCGCCCCCATCCAAGCACCCATCATGGGTTTTCCCTAGGAGGATCGGCCGACTTATAGAGAAATCGATTATTGGCGCAATTTCGATTTTCGTATACGGTTACGTGAATCGCGGGGCGCTGATATCGTCACAATTGGTATCAGGCGCGGCACACCCATGGCCTGGGCCGCAACGCAGTACTGACATCGTGCCGGAGCCTTCGCTTCGGCGCCGCAGACCTCATTCCTATCGGAGGAATACGACAATGAAAATACGCATGTGGGGTTGTGTACTGGGAATGGCGCTGAGCGGCGTGGCCGCGGCGCAGACCCCGTTGAAGATAGGCTTCGTCGGCGAAATGTCCGGCCAGCAGGCCGAATACGGCCTGCAGATGAGCAACGGCGCCAAGCTCTTCCTGCACGAGCACGGCGACGTGGTGGCGGGGCGCAAGATCCAGCTCATCATCAAGGACGTCGGTGGCCCGAACCCCGAGGTGGCCAAGCGCGTGGCGCAGGAACTCATCACTCGCGACAAGGTGGAATTCCTGGCCGGCTTCGGCTTCACGCCCAACGCGCTGGCCGTGGCGCCGCTGGCCACCGAGGCCAAGATCCCCATGGTGGTCATGAACGCGGCCACCTCGTCCATCACCGAGCGCTCGCCCTACGTGGTGCGCACCTCGATGACGCTGCCGCAGAACGCCTACGCCATCGCCGACTGGGCGCTGAAGAACAATATCAAGACGGTGTATTCGCTGTACGCCGACTACGGTCCCGGCCAGGACGCCAACGCGCAGTTCCGCAAGACCTTCACCGGCGGCGGCGGCAAGATCGTGGCCGAAGTGGCGGTGCCCCTGAAGAACCCGGAGTTCGGCCCCTACATGCAGCGCATCAAGGACGCCAAGCCCGATGCCGCCTTCCTGTGGTTCCCCTCGGGCGAGCTGTCGGTGCTGATGCTGCGCGCCTACCGCGAACGCGGGCTGGAACAGGCCGGCATCAAGGCGCTGGGCACGGGCGACGGCACGGACGACATGTTCCTGGACAGCATGGGCGACGTGGCGCTGGGGCTGACCACCTCGTTCCACTATTCCGCCGCCCACGACTCGGCCAAGAACAAGGCCTTCATCAAGGGCTACGAATCGCTGTTCGGCACGTCCATCCGCCCCAACTTCATGGCCGTGGGCGGCTATGACGGCATGGCGCTCATCTACGAGACCATCAAGAAGCTGAACGGCAAGATCGACGGCACGAAGGCGGTCGAGGCCATGAAGGGCGCCAAGTGGGAAAGCCCGCGCGGGCCCGTCATGATCGATCCGGAAACGCGCGACATCGTGCAGAACATCTACATCCGCAAGGTGGAACGCCGCGGCAACCACCTCTACAACGTCGAGTTCTCGCACCTGGCCAACGTGAAGGATCCCGGCAAGGCCAAGTAAGCCACGGGGCGCTCCGCGCGGCGCCCGTGCCCGGCCTGGCCGGGCCGGGCGGCGCGCATAAGTTTTTTAGGCCGGAGAAAAAGCATCCCATGCTGGTCCGGCCGGACCGGGGCGCCGAAAATAGCACCACAGTCGTCACCTGGAAGGATACATGGGCATCGTAATCTTCGACGGCCTGGCCTACGGTATGTTGCTGTTTCTGATTGGGGTCGGCTTGTCGATCACGCTGGGTCTGATGAATTTCGTCAACCTCGCGCACGGCGCCTTCGCCATGGTGGGCGGCTACGTTGCCGCCCTGGCCATGAGCCGTCTCCAAGTACCGTTCGTCGCCAGCCTGGCATTGGCGTTCATCGCGGCAGCCCTCGTGGGCGCGCTGCTGGAATTTGCTTTCTTCCGCAGGCTGTACCGGGCGCACCCGCTCGACCACGTCCTGCTCTCCATCGGCATCGTGTTCGTCTTCGTCGCCGGCGGCACCTATCTGTTCGGCCCCACCATGCAGCCCTTCACCGCGCCCGAGTGGCTGCGCGGCCAGGTCTCGCTGCTGGGCATGGACGTGGGCGCATACCGGCTCTTCCTCATCCTGGTCGGCTTTGCCGTGCTGGCGGGCCTCTTGCTGCTGATCAACAAGACGCGCTACGGCGCCATGGTGCGCGCCGCGGTGGACAACCAGCGCGTGGCCGCGGGCCTGGGCGTGCGGGTCGACCGGCTGTTCTTCCTGACCTTTTCGTTCGGCTGCGGCCTGGCCGGGCTGGGCGGCGCGCTGGGGCTGGGCATGCTGGGCCTGGATCCGTCCTTCCCGCTCAAGTACATGATCTATTTCCTGATCGTGGTCTGCGTGGGCGGCGCCGGCACCATCGTCGGCCCCTTCGTGGCCGCCGTGCTGGTGGGCATCGTCGACGTGGGCGGGAAATACTACATGCCCGAGCTCGGCGCCTTCCTGATCTATGTGTTCATGGTGGTGGTGCTCCTGGTTCGCCCCCACGGCCTGATCCCCAAGCGGGGTTTGACATGACGAAAATCAATCTGAATCCGCGGCAGGTCGTGGCGCTGGAGGTGGTGTTCTGGCTGCTGCTGGCCTCGACCTACTTCCTGCTGCCCGAGAAGCTGGTGCTCATCACGCAGATCCTGATCACGGGATTGTTCGCGATCGCGCTCGACATCGCGCTGGGCTACGCGGGCATCCTCACGGTGGGCCATGCCGCCTTCTTCGGCATCGGGGCGTACCTGGCCGGCCTGCTGTCCAAGTACGGCTGGGGGGAACCCTTCTCCGGCCTGCTGCTGGCGCTGGCGGCATGCGCCGTGCTGGGTTATTTGCTCAGTTTCCTCATCGTGCGCGGCAGCGACCTCACCCGGCTGATGATCACCATCGGCGTGTGCGTGCTGTTCTTCGAGCTGGCCAACCGGCTCACGCCCATCACCGGCGGCGCCGACGGCCTGCAAGGGGTCGACATGTGGCCGGTGTTCGGACAGTTCCGCTTCGACCTGTGGGGCAAGACGGCCTTCCTCTATACCCTGGGCATCGTGCTGCTGCTGTTCCTGGCGGTACGGCTGATGCTGCGCTCGCCGTTCGGGCTGGTGCTGCGCGGCATCCACGACAACCGGCGCCGCATGCTGGCCATCGGCTCGCCCGTGGACTCGCGACTGCGGCTGGCCTATTGCTTCTCGGCCGCCATCGCCGGCGTGGCCGGCGCGCTGCTGGCGCAGACCACGCAATTCGTCGGTCTCGAAATGCTGAGTTTCAACCGCTCGGCCGAAATCCTCATCATCCTCATCCTCGGCGGCACCGGGCGCCTGTATGGCGGGTTGATCGGCGCGCTGCTGTACATGACCGTGCACGACTTCTTCTCCGATTTCGATCCCAAGTTCTGGATGTTCTGGCTGGGCATCTTCCTCATCGTGGTCGTGATGATCGGCCGCGGCGGCGTGCTGGGCGTGCTCTCCAAGGTCTTCAAGATCCGGGAGCACCAGCAATGAGCACGGCCACCCTCGTCACGCCCGCGCTGCGCACGCAGAAACTGACCAAGCGCTTCGGCGCGTTCACCGCCGTCAACGACGTCACGCTCGACATCGCGCCCGGCTCGCGGCAGGCCTTGATCGGCCCCAACGGCGCCGGCAAGACCACGCTGATCAACCTGCTCACGGGCATCCTGCGTCCGTCCGAAGGCCGCATTGCCCTGGACGACGACGACATCACCCACTTGTCCGCCGACAAGCGGGTGCATCGCGGACTGGTTCGCACCTTTCAGATCAACACGCTGTTCCCGCGGCTCACGCCGCTGCAGGCCGCCTCGCTGGCCATTGCCGAGCGCGAGGCAATGGGCAAGGTTTGGTGGCGCACCCTGCGCAGCTGCTCGTGGGTGGCGGACGAAGCCCATGCGCTGCTCAAGCAGTTCAATCTCGGCCAGTACGTCCACGTCGATACGGCCGAGCTGCCCTACGGCAAGCAGCGTCTGCTCGAGATCGTGCTCGCGCTGGCGGCCAAGCCCAGCATTCTCCTGCTGGACGAGCCGGCCGCCGGCGTGCCCGAGGACGAAAGCGGCGAACTGTTCGAAGTCATCGCCGGGCTGCCCCGCGAAATGACGGTGCTCTTCATCGAGCACGACATGGACCTGGTGTTCCGCTTCGCACAGCGCATCTCGGTACTGGTGGCCGGCGCCGTGCTGGTCGAGGGCACGCCCGCCGAAATCGCCGCCGATCCGCAGGTGCGGGCGGCCTACTTGGGGAATTCGCGTGTCTGATTTCCTGCAAATCGAGAACCTCACGGCCGGCTACAACGACGCTGTCGTGCTGAACAACCTGACGGTCGCCGTCGAACGCGGCCAGAGCCTGGCCATCCTGGGCCGCAATGGCGTGGGCAAGACCACCTTGCTCGAAACCCTGATGGGCAACACCACGGTCAAGCGCGGCAGCATCCGCTGGCTGGGCGAGGACATCACGCGCCTGCGCTCGGCCGACCGCGCGCGCCGCGGCATAGGCTGGGTACCCCAGGAACGCGAGGTATTTCCCTCGTTGACGGTGCGCGAAAACCTGGAAGTCATCGCCCGCGGCACGCACTGGACGCTGGACCGGGTCTATGGCCTGTTCCCTCGCTTGCGCGAGCGCGCAGGCAACTACGGCGGGCAGCTGTCGGGCGGCGAACAGCAGATGCTGGCCATCGGCCGCGCGTTGATGACCAATCCGCAATTGCTGCTCCTGGACGAACCCATGGAAGGGCTGGCCCCCATCATCGTCGAGGAATTGTCCGAGGCGGTGCGGCGCATGTGCGCCGAGGAAGGGCTGACGGCGATCATCGTCGAACAGCACCCGGTCCTGGCCCTGTCGATGTCGCAGCACGCCATCGTGCTCGAGCGCGGCGTGGTGAGCTACGCGGGCGCCAGCGCCGAGCTCGCCGCCGACGCCGAGCGGCTGGACCAGTTGCTGGGAGTGGGGCAGAGGCCCCCCCCTACGCGCTGACGCGCGCCCCCCAGGGGGCGATGCGGGCGGACCGGCAAAGCCGGATCCGCTGGGCCCTGGAGGGGACGACGAAGCCCTCGGGAAGGAGTGGCCGCAGGCGACTCGAGGGCTCACCCAGCCTGTCTTTTACTTTTAGGAGTGGCATCATGAAGGTCGAGAAACTGGGTTTGCGCTTCGGGCTGGCCGCGGGCGCGCTGGTGGCGGCTGCGGGCGCGCAGGCACAAGGGGTCGTCAAGGTGGGCTTCATCGGCGAGATGTCGGGGCCGTTCGCGGAGTTCGGCAAGCAGATGGAGACGGGCATCCAGATCTACCAGAAGGAGCACGGCGATACGGTGGCCGGCAAGAAGGTCGTCGTGATCGTCAAGGACGTCGGCGGGCCCAACCCGGAGCTGTCCAAGCGCCATGCCCAGGAACTGGTGGTGCGCGACAAGGTGGACTTCATTGCCGGGTTCGCGTTCTCGCCCAACGCCTTCGCGGTCGCGCCCATCGCCACCGAGGCCAAGAAGCCGATGGTGATCATGAACGCGGCGTCGGGCACCTTGCCTTCCGCCTCGCCCTATATCGTGCGCACCTCGTTCTCGCTGCCGGCCATCGTGCCGCCCATCTCGCAATGGATGATCAAGCAGGGGTACAAGACCACCTATTCGATGGTGGCCGACTATTCTCCCGGCCACGAGGTCGAGGCAGCTTTCCTGGACTCGTACAAGAAGGCCGGCGGCACCGTGGTCGGATCGGTGCGCACGCCGCTCAGCACGATGGACTTCTCGGCCTACATGCAGAAGATCAAGGACACCAAGCCCGCCGCGGTCTTCGCTTTCGTCAACGGCGCGGACGTGGCCCAGGCCTTCATGCGTGAATACCGGGCCCGCAACCTGGCGGACGGAGGCACCGCCATGGTGGGCACGGGCGACATCACGGACGAACCGACCATCGACTCGATGGGCGACACGCCGCTGGGCGCCGTCACGGGCTATCCGTACTCCATGGACCACGATTCGCCGATGAACAAGAAGTTCGTCCAGGCGTTCAAGGCCGCGCGCGGCCAGCAGGCCCGTCCCAACATCATGGCGGTGGCCGGCTACGACGGCATGGCGCTGATCTACGAAGCGCTGCGCAAGACCCAGGGCAAGACCGACGGCGACGCGCTGATCGCCGCGATGAAGGGCGTGAAACTGGAAAGCCCCCGCGGCCCGATCGAGATCGACGCGGCCACGCGCGACGTCAAGCAGCGCGTCTACATGCGCAAGGTCCAGCGCGTCGACGGCCGGCTGGCCAACGTCGAGTTCGAGACCATCGAACCGAAATAGGAGGCCGCCCATGTCCGCACCGGCTCACGCCTGGCTGTCGAAATCCGCGGCCGAACTGCACGAGGCCTACCGCAGCCGCGCGCTTTCGCCGCTGGACCTGGCCACGGCGCTGATGGACGCCGTGGCCGAGGACACCGCCACGCTGAACGCCTTCTGCCTGCTGGATCGCGAGGCCGCGCTGGGCGCCGCCGAAGCTTCGGCAAAGCGCTGGCGGGCCGGTACGCCCATCGGCCCGCTCGACGGCATCCCGGTGTCGATCAAGGACCTGGTCGACGTGGCGGGCTGGCCGACCCGGCGCGGCTCCAGGCTGACGGCGGGCGCGCCCCCCGCCGCGGCGGACGCGCCCAGCGTGGCCTTGTTGCGCCAGGCGGGCGCCGTGCTGTTCGGCAAGACCACGACCGCCGAGTTCGGCTGGCTCGCCGATTCCGAATCGCCGCACACCGGCATCACGGCCAATCCGCGCGCACCCGGCCGCAGCGCGGGCGGCTCCAGCATCGGCGCGGCGGCCCACGTGGCGCAAGGCTGGGGGCCGCTGGCCCTGGGCAGCGACGCCGGCGGCTCCATCCGCATCCCCGCTTCGTATTGCGGCTTGGTGGGCCTCAAGCCCACCTACGGCGCCATACCGTCCGGCCCCAAGCTGAGCGCCTTCTCCGAATTCGCGCACCTCGGCCCCATCGCCCGATCGGTCGCCGACTGCCGGCTCGCGCTGCAAGTCATGGGCAAGCCCCATCCGCTGGATCCGCACTCGCTATATGGCCGCGCGCACGACCTTCCGCCGCGCCGTCCCGTCATCGCCTACATGACCGACGCCGGCCCCGACACCGGACTGGACCCCGCGGTCGAAGCGGCCATCGAAGGCCTGGCCGAAAGACTGGGGCGCAAAGGCCATGCCGTCACCCGGCTGCGCATGGACTGGATGTCGCTGGCCGAAGATTCGTGGACGCTCTGGCAGAGCCGGCTCTACGAGTCCTTCGTCGACGCGACGCCGGTCCAGCGTGCGGAACTGGATCCGCGTCTGCAGGAACTTTGCGAACAAGGTGCGGCCCTGGATAGCGCGCGGCTCGCCCGGGCGCGGGCCAGGCTGCGCGATGCCGCCGCCGAGATCACCATGGCCTTCGCCGGAATCGACCTGCTGCTGACGCCGGCCAGCCCGGCCGGCCCGCCCGCCGTCGGTGCTCTGTGCGCCGACGGCCACCCCTTGCGCGACCGCATCCGGCGGACCTACAACTGGCAATTGGCCAATCCCTATACCTTCCCGTTCAACCTGACCCAGCAGCCGGCCCTTTCCATGCCGCTGACCGCCGACACCGACGGCCTGCCGGTCGGGCTGCAGATCGTCGGCCGCAAATATCACGACGACGACGTGCTCGATTTCGCGCAGGCGCTGGAATCCACCCGTCTTTTCCAGGAGTCCGATCATGCCTAAGATACTCGTGCAATCCGCGCAGGCCCCCGTCACCGGGTTTACCGACAAGAGCACGCCTTCGCCGCTGGCGCAGGGCATCCGGGCGGGCGACTTCCTCTACGTCTCGGGCCAGGGTCCGCTCGACCCTGTGACCAAGGAAGTCGTGTCCGACGACATCCGCGTGCAGACACGGCGCACCCTGCAGAATCTGATGTCGGTGCTGGAGGCCGGCGGCGCCACCGCGGCCAATATCGTCAACATGCGGGTGTGCCTGCGCGACGTGGCCGACTTCCCGGCATTCAACGAGGAATTCCGCGAATTCATGGCCGGCGAGAAGGTCACCCGCACCTGCATAGGCGGCACGCCGCACCGCCCGGGCGTGCGCGTCGAGATCGACTGCGTCGCCTATTTCGGCTGAGGAGGTCCAGATGTTCAAGATGCCCATCGTCGACCTGATGAAGCAGGGAGACGAACTCGCCGCCAGCGGCAAGCGGGTCGCCGTGCTCTGGCAGGAACCCGAGTCCCTCGTGTTCCTGGCCCGCGGACGCGAGTACCGCAGCGAATTCCACATCAACCCCAGCGACGAAATGATGTACATGGTCAAGGGGCAGATGAACCTGCACTACCGCACGCCCGAAGGCAAGGAAGAGATCGCCGTGCTGCCGCAGGGCTCGGTCATCTACACGCCGGCGGGCATCCCGCATTCGCCGCGCTTTCCGCCCGACGCCTACCTGCTCGTGCAGGAGCGCAAGCGCAAGCCGGACGAGATCGACCGCTTCCAATGGTTCTGCCCCAGCTGCGACACGCTGCTGCACGAGGAATCCTGCCACGTCGCGGACTACAAGGCCGATCCCGTGTCCAAGGCCTACCAGCGCTTCTTCGACAGCGAGGAATTCCGCACCTGCAAGTCCTGCGGGACGGTGATGCCCCGGCCCTGAACGGTCCGCCGCCGCAATCGGACGGTGCTACCGGCAGTGGGACCTGGAGCGATAGCGGGACTACGTCAGCAGTCCCGCTGCCAACGGGTCAGCCTCGAACAGGCGTCTTGGGCGTGAAGAGAGCGGGACGGCGGGCACCGCCATTGCGCGGCTCTCCTGCCGAGTGTGCCGCGCCCTGAGAAGCACCGGAACGCGGCTGGGAAGCCGGGCGATTGCTGCCCGCGCCTTGCCCACGCGCAGCGCCCTGTCCACGGGCATTGCCGGATGGCTGGCGGCTGCCCGAACCATGGCCGGACTGCCCGCGACCCTCGCCGCGGGGCGCGCCAGGCCGCCCCTGGCGGGGCGCATGCGAACGAGGCGGCCGTTCGGCCCGCTCATCGCGATCCGGCGCCGAAACGGTGAAGGCCGGCAACGGCTCGCGATCGATCTTGCGCTTGATCAGCTTCTCGATGTCGGCAAGCAGCTTGCCTTCCTCGCCGTCCACCAGCGAGACGGCCGCCCCGGTCGCGCCGGCACGGCCGGTCCGGCCGATGCGGTGCACGTAGTCCTCGGGCACGTTGGGCAGCTCGAAATTCACCACCTGCGGCAGCTGGTCGATGTCCAGCCCGCGCGCGGCGATGTCCGTGGCCACCAGCACTTCCACCGAACCGTCCTTGAATCCCGCGAGCGCTTTGGTACGCGCCGACTGGCTCTTGTTTCCGTGGATCGCGGCGGCGGGAACGCCGTCCTTGACCAGCTTCTCGGCCAGGCGGTTGGCGCCATGCTTGGTCCGCGTGAACACCAGCACCTGCTTCCAGCCGTTGCTGCGCACCAGGTGGCTGAGGAGATCGCGCTTCTGTTCCTTGGGCACCAGCAGCACCGACTGGCGCACCAGCTCGGACGCAGTATTGCGCCGCGCGACCGAGACTTCGCCCGGATCGTTCAGCACGCCCTTGGCCAGCGCGCGGATGTCGTCGGAGAACGTGGCCGAGAACAGCAGGTTTTGCCGCTTGGGCGGCAGCAGCGCGAGGATCTTGCGGATGTCGCGGATGAAGCCCATGTCCAGCATGCGGTCCGCTTCGTCCAGGACGAGGATCTCCACGCCCGACAGGTCCAGCGTTTTCTGGCCCACGTGATCGAGCAGGCGGCCGGGAGTCGCCACCAGGATGTCGAGCGGCTTCTTCAGGGCGGCGATCTGCGGGTTGATATTGACGCCGCCGAACATGACCATGGACTTGAGCGGCAGGTATTTGCCGTAGGTCTGCACCGACTCTTCGACTTGCGCGGTCAGTTCGCGCGTGGGCGTGAGGATGAGGCAGCGCGGCCGGCCGGGCCGGACCTGGGCGGGGCGGTTGCGAGACAGCAGGTGCAGCAGCGGCAGGGTGAAACCCGCCGTCTTGCCCGTGCCGGTCTGCGCCGCGGCGAGCAGGTCGCCGCCCTTGAGCACCTGCGGAATGGCCTGGGCCTGGATGGGCGTGGGATGGGTGTAGCCGGCATCGGCAATGGCGCGCAGCAGCGGCTCGGCCAGGCCAAGGTCGGCAAACGAGATTTCGGAAGTAATCAAGACAACTCCAGCGACGGCCCGTCGCTCAAGCTGAGTGACTCCAATCGAGGCTGACGTGCGAAAAAACTAGGGAAGAGGAGCCGGTTTCGAGATACGGCGCACAGGCCGGACCGGATGCATGCCCGGATTGGAGCCGGACACAGGACGCCATTGTACCTGTTAACGACGACCTAGTGTTTACCCTAGTGACGATTGCCCCCAGTAGGCGTATATTTAGCCTTGTTTCACCATTAAATCCACGTTTTATATATAAAACGTCTGGTAGTGACAGCGAACACACCATGGCGGGCGCACTCCGGGCCCGCCTTCACCCGCTTTAGCGGCGCGTAGCCGCCCATGCAGGAGTACACCATGACGGATATGTCCGAACAACAGCAAGTCGCCCGCAGCTGGGACCGCCCGGAAGGCGCCGATTTCGAAACCTGGATGAACTCGCGCATCGCGCGTTTCTCGACCCGCAAGTACGACTGGGACGCCCTGAAGTTCCAGGCCGATTTCGACCCCAAGTACCGCCGTGCGCAAATGCGCTACGTCGGCACGGGCGGCACCGGCGTAGCCGCCGACTCCAACACCGTGCCGTCGGAGCACTTCACGTTCTCGACCATGGTGATTCCGGCCGGCCATGAAGGCCCCCCGCACCTGCACATCGACGTCGAGGAAGTCTTCTTCCTGATCCGCGGCAAGCTGAAGGTCATCCTGGAAAAGGACGGCGAACGCTTCGAGACCATCCTGACCGATCGCGACCTGATCTCGGTGCCCCCCGGCGTATACCGCGAGGAAATCAACATCGGCGATGAAGACGCGCTGATGTGCGTGATGCTGGGCGCCAAGAAGCCCATCACCCCGACCTACCCGCCTGAGCATCCGCTGGCGAAGATCAAGCGGTAATAGGTCCCCCCCCTACGCGCTTACGCGCGCCCCCCAGGGGGCGGCACTGGCGGACCGGCAAAGCCGGATCCGCTGTGCCCTGGAAACCAACAGGCTGGTGAAAGGGCGGCGTGTTTGCCGCTTTTTTGCCATCTGCAAGCTGCCCCTCTTCGATGCGGCGGGATCGCAGGGTACGGATACAATGCCGCGCTTTCGTGTTCGTGGCCGAAGGGTTCGCGGGCGCAAGAAGGACTACAGGACGATGCAGACCGATACGTTGGCGCCGGAACCGTCGCCGGAAACGCTGGAGTTGCTCAATAGCCGTTTCGCCGAGAAGTCGGTGCAGACGGCCGGGGGCGTGCAGTGTTATCGCGAGGCGGGCGCGCCGGGCGCGGACGGCACGGCTATCGTGCTGTTGCATGGCATCGGCTCGGGCGCGGGCTCGTGGCTGCATGCGGCCGTGAAGCTCGCCGCGCGTGCGCGCGTGATCGCCTGGGACGCCCCGGGCTACGGCAATTCGGCGCGGCTCGCGCCGGCCTCGCCGGGCGCCGAAGACTACGCGGCCCGGCTGCACCAGATGCTCGATGCGCTGGGCATCGGACGCTGCGTGCTGGTCGGCCATTCGCTCGGCACGCTGATGGCCACGGCCTATGCGCACGACCTGGGCAAACAGCGCGTCGCGCGCCTGGTGCTGCTGAGCCCCACGCGCGGCTACGGCAATCCGGCACTGGCCGAGCGCCAGGAAGCGGTGCGCGCCGAGCGGCTGCGCACGCTGGAACAAGTCGGCATCGCCGGCATGGCGCGCACGCGTCCGGCCAAGATGCTGTCGTCCGAACCCAGCGCCGAGGCCCTGGCCTGGGTGCGCTGGAACATGGAGCGTCTGGATACCGCCGGCTATCGCCAGGCGATCGAGATGCTGTGCAACGCCGACATGGCCGGCTACGCGCCGGCCCCGGTGCCGGTCGAGGTCCATTCCGGGGACCAGGACACCGTCACGATCCCTGCCAACTGCCGCGCCATCGCCGAGATGTTCGGCGCGCCCTACGGCTCCATCGCCGTGGCCGGCCACGCCTGCCATATCGAGCGGCCGGAAGCGGTCGCGGCCATCCTGGAAGGCGCGCACGCCGCGGCCACCGCCGGCGCCACGCCCCGCTGACCATGAACGACGCCGTCATCAGCGAAGATATTCCCGAGCGCTACATCGTCCCGGGCCTGGAACGCGGCCTGCGGCTGCTCAGCCACTTCAGCCGGCAGGACCGCACCCTCTCCGCGCCCGAGTTCGCGCGCCGGATGGGGTTGCCGCGCTCCACGGTGTTCCGGCTGCTGACCACGCTCGAGGCGCTCGGTTTCATCGAACGCACCGAAGGCGGCCGCAGCTATCGCCTGGGCATGGCCGTGCTGAGCCTGGGCTTCGAATACCTCGCCTCGCTGGAGCTGACCGAGCTCGGTTCGCCGCTGCTGCAGCGCCTGCGCGACGAGATCGGCTATTCCTGCAACCTCGTGGTAAGGGATGGCCGTTCCATCGTCTACGTCGCCAAGGTTTCCGCGCCCACGCTGTTTCCCAGCGCCGTCAACCTGGGGACGCGCCTGCCCGCGCACGCCACGGTGCTGGGACGCGTCATGCTGACCGACCTCGGCGACGACGAACTGGACGAGCTCTATCCCGACGAAGCGCTCGAGGTCTATTCGCCCAGTACGCCGCCTACGCTGTCGGCGCTGCGCGAAATCCTCGCGCAGGACCGGGCGCAAGGCTATGCCATGGGCGCAGGTTTCTACGAACCCAGCATCACCAGCATCGCGGCCCCGGTGCGCGATCACACGGGCCGCGTGGTCGCCGCGATGGGCGCGGCGCTGCCCTCGTCGCGCGTCGAGCAGTCGCGCGTCGCGGAATTGATCGGACAAGTGCGCGCCACTGCCGACGAGCTGTCGCGCCTGCTCAATTACTCACCCTCTCGTTGACCGGGCGGCACGCCGCCCAGGAGCCATTCATGCTACGAATTTCGATGATCGGATCGGGCGCCATCGGCGCCAGCGTCCTGTCGCTGCTGAAGAACGACCCGGACGTGTCGATCGACAGCGTCATCGTCGCGGAGGAAACGCTCGCGCAAGCGCGCGAGCAGATCGCCGCGATCGCCCCCAAGGCCCAGGTCGTCACGCGCCTGGCCGACGTCGGCCAGCGTCCCGACCTGCTGGTCGAGTGCGCCGGCCACGGCGCGCTGCGCGCCCATGTGCTGCCGGCCCTGGAACAAGGTATACCGTGCGTAGTGGTGTCCATCGGCGCGCTCTCCGACGTCGAGCTGGCGCGCCAGCTCGAGGAAGCTGCGGCCCGCGGCAAGACCCAGATCCAGCTCCTGTCCGGCGCCATCGGCGGCATCGACGCGCTGGCGGCCGCCAAGATCGGCGGCCTCGATTCGGTGGTCTACACCGGCCGCAAGCCGGCGCTGGCCTGGAAGGACACGCCGGCCGACGGGCCTTTCAAGCTCGAAGCCCTGACCGAACCGACCGTCATTTTCGAAGGCCCGGCCGGCGAAGCGGCCCGGCTCTTTCCCAAGAATGCCAACGTCGCCGCGACCCTCTCGCTGGCCGGCCTCGGCCTGGACCGCACCCAGGTGCGTCTGATCGCCGACCCGACCAGCAAGGAAAACGTGCACCACGTGGAAGCCAGCGGCGCTTTCGGCAGCTTCGAGATCACGATGCGGGGCAAGCCGCTCGCGGCCAACCCCAAGACGTCTGCCCTGACTGTCTATAGCGTCGTGCGCGCGATCGGCAACCAGGCCCATGCTGTGGCCATATAACTTCCCTGCGCGCTTACGCGCCAGAATGGTAAGCCCCCGGCCGCTACGCGGCAGCCCCCCAAGGGGCCAGGAGGGAAGCCCACCCCCAAGCGGCCTTAAGCCGCGCCCCCTCGATGGGGCGGCGCTGACGGACCGGCAAAGCCGGATCCGCGGCGCCCTGGAGTAACAACAATAGGCTGGCCGAAAGCAGCGTTCTTCCGGTCGAGGCCTGTGCGAGAGGGTCGGAGGAGCAGATCCATCTCGCCCTGTCTGAAGCTCATTACTCGGCGTACAGGTTGAGCTCGGTCAGGTTATTCAAGGCGGGAAAAACGCCATTTTCCGCCAGCCCGGTTTTATCCCAAGGCGCCGCGGATCCGGCTTTGCCGGTCCGCCAGCGCCGCCCCCTCGAGGGGGCGCCCGTCAGGGCGCAGGGGTGGGCACTTATTGTCATGGAGTAAGTAGTTCATCATGTTCAAATCTAGCACCCGCCTGGTTGCCGGCGCCTTGTTCGCGGCGGTCGCCACGGCTTCTTTCGCCCAGGCTCCCGCGGCTGACGATGCCGCCGCCAAGGCCGCGCTCAAGCAGGGCCAGTTCCGCATCATCGCCCCGTTCCCGCCGGGCGGGCCGGTCGACGTGCTGGCGCGCTTGCTGGGCACCGGCCTGCAGCACGAGTACGGCCAGAGCGCGGTCGTGGACAATCGTCCCGGCGCCAACGGCAACATCGGCATCGACCTGGTCAAGCGCGCCACGGGTGACGGGCACACGCTGCTGGTCGTTCCGGCCGGCAACATGACCATCAACCCGACGCTGATGGCCAACCTGCCGTACAACGTCGAGAAGGACTTCACCGCGGTTGCGATGATGGCCAAGGCACCCAACGTGGTCGCCGTGTTCCCCTCGGTTCCCGCCAAGAACATCCAGGAACTGATCGCGCTGACCAAGTCCAAGCCCGGCACCATGGCCTACGGCTCGCCCGGCGTGGGCAGCGGCCTGCACCTGGCCGGCGAACTGTTCAAGGAGGCCACCGGCGCCGACCTGCTGCACGTTCCGTACAAGGGCACGACCCAGGCGCTGAACGACGCGCTGGGCGGCCAGATCCAGGTCATCTTCGGCGCGCTGCCGACCCTGATGCCCCAGATCAAGTCCGGCAAGCTGCGCGCGCTGGCCCTGACCGGCTCCGAGCGTTCGCCCATCATGCCCGAGATCCCCACCCTGGCCGAGACCGGCGTGAAGGGCGTGAACGTGGTGTCGTGGTATGGCCTGTACGTGCCCAGCTCGACGCCGGCCAACATCTCGGGCCAGCTCGCGCGCGACGTGACCAAGATCCTGAACGAGCCCGCCACGCTGGAGACGTTGAAGGCCCAGGGCCTGGAGCTGTCGCCGCTACGCCTGGAAGCCTTCCGCAAGTTCCAGGCCGACGAAACCAAGACCTGGGAAAAGGTGATCAAGTCGCAAGGCATCACCGCCGGCTGACGAGCGCTTCGGGGCTTGCGCCCCGCGCATCCATCACCGACGACCCCTCGCCCCGGCGAGGGGTTTTGTTTTTGCGCCGCGGCCCGGCCTCGCCGGCCTCGGGCGGGGGCCCGACATAGCGGGCCCGCGGCCGGATCAGGTGGCCGGACCCGGCCTGCTCCAGCGCGTGGGCCAGCCATCCCACGCAACGTCCCATGGCGAACAACGCCAGGGGCGCGTGCGGCGGCAGGTCGTGCACGTCGGCCAGCACCGCCAGCGCGAAATCGATATTGGGCGATTCGCCCACCAGCCGCTCGACCTGGCGCGCAAGATGCCGGTAGGCGGCCGGCACGGCCAGGCTATCGAGCAGCGCGGCCGCGCGGGGATCGCCTTCGGGATACAGCGGATGCCCGAAGGCCGGGAATCCCTGTCCCAGCCGCAGTCGCTCGCGCACCTCGGTCTCCATGTCGGCGCCGGCCGCCGCATCCATCCACGCCTTCAGGGCCATGGGCGCGCGGCCATGCAAGGGGCCGGTCAGGGTGGCCAGTCCAGACAGCACGCCGGCCGCCAGGCTCGCGCCGGTCGAGATCGCGACGCGCGCGGCGAAGGTGGAAGCATTGAGTTCATGGTCCGCCATCAGGCACAGCGCCTGGCGGATGACGGGCTCGGCGCGCGGCCGCTCCCACGCCGCGGCCACCTGCTCGCTGATGGTGCCGCCCGCGCGCAGTACCCGCGTGCCGAACATCGCCCCGGCCAGCGTTGCCAGCACGGCCCGCGCCTCGTCCTTCAAGGCCGCGGCCGCCCGGCCATGCGTAGGCAGGTCGGCGGCGGCGCGCGTGGCCATGGCAACCAGCCCCAGGTGCACGGCGCCGGCTTCGTCCCGTGCCGGCGCCGCGCGCGCACGCGTTCCGGCCATGCCAGGCGCCGCATCGGCGTCCCACAGCAACCTGGCCACGTCTTCGAGCTGGCTGCCCCGCGCAAGCTCGACGGCGTCCAGGCCGCGATACCACAACCGGCCATCCTGGACGGTGGAAACGGCGGAGGGCAGCACCGGCGCTCCCCATTCCAGCGTCTCGCCCGCGATGGCTTGCGCATTGCGCTGGCCACGCGGCCGGCCCGCCATGCGCACCACGTCGTCGCGATGATAGAGGCTGCGGCGCGGGTCCTTGCCGTCGCGCTTGCAGCGGACCTTGCCCCGGCTGACATAGGCATAGAGCGTCTGCGCTCGCACCCCGGTCAGTTCGATCGCTTCCTGCGCCGTCATCCAGGCCATCGCTTGCCTTTATATTGACAAAATAAATCAAGATTGACGTCAATACTATTGCATACCAACATTCAGCCCGCAACAAGGAGAGCATGATGACGATTGGTCTGGATGATGTGATTGCGGCGGAAACGGTGCTGTCGGACGTGGACGGCCTACAGGGCAGGCTGGTCATGCGGGGCCGCTCGCTGGACGACCTTGCCGGGCACGTAGGCTATGAGGCAGTGATGGCGCTGCTGTTCGACGGATTCTTCGAGCACGCCCCGGCCTCGTGGCAGGCAGCGCTGGGCGCGGCGCGCCAGGAAGTGTTCGAACATCTGTCCTTCGCCGATCCGGCGTTGGTCGCTCAGGAGCCCATCGACGCGATGCGCGCCCTGACCGCCAGGATCGCCGATGGCGACGAATCCGCGACCGCGCTGCGGCTGGTGGCGGCGCCGGCGGTGTTCACGGCCGGCCTGGTCCGGCTGCGCAAGGGCCTGCGTCCCATTCCTCCGGATGCCAGCCTCGGCCACGCCGCCGACATCCTGCGCATGGCCGGACTTCCCGCGGAGCCTCTGCAGGCCCGCGCACTGGACACGTACCTGGTCACCGTGGCCGATCATGGCCTGAACGCATCCACGTTCGCGAGCCGGGTCGTCGCATCCACCCGCGCCGGGCTGGTGTCGTCGGTGCTGGCGGCCATCAGCGCCCTGAAGGGCCCCCTGCACGGCGGCGCGCCCGGACCCGTGCTGGACATGCTCGATGCCATCGAACGAGCGGACCATGCGCGCGCATGGCTGGAGGCCGCGCTGGACCGCGGGGACAGGCTGATGGGCTTCGGACACCGGGTCTATCGGGTCCGCGATCCGCGCGCCGACGCGCTCAAGTCCGCCTTGGGCCCGCTGCTCCAGGACGGCCGCGCCGACCGCGAACGCGCCGCGCTCGCGCAGGCGATCGAAGCGGCGGCCCTGGATACGCTGCGCCGGCGCAAGCCAGGCCGGACCCTGGAGACGAACGTGGAGTTCTACACCGCGCTGCTCCTGGATGCGCTGGGATTCCAACGCGACACCTTCACCTGCGTCTTCGCGATGGGACGCGTCGCCGGATGGATCGCGCATGCGCGCGAGCAGGCCTCGACGGGACGCTTGATCCGCCCGCAGTCCCGCTACGTGGGCCCGCCGGTAGGCGAGGCGCAAGAACGCTGACGCATGGACCTCGCGGCTCCTCGTCTCGCGCATCCTGGTGGGTTGGGGTAGACTCGGCCATTTTGCCCAGCCGTTCCGCAAGGAACGGGCCGTTGTCACTCGAATCGGAGGCCATTGGTCTTCCGGGCTTTCGTTGTGCCATCCCCTTGGTCGCAAGACTTCTTTCCAAGGAGCATCGACACCATGCAAGGCCTGCACCTCACCGCAGATCTTTATCACTGCGCCTGCGAGTCCGCCCTGATGACGGACGCCGACACGCTGGCGCGTCTTTGCCGCCGCCACACACTCGAGGCCGGGCTCACCCTGGTCGACGAGAAGTGGCACACCTTCCCCGAGTTCCAGGGCCAGCCGGGCGGCGTCACCGGCATGCTGCTGCTGGCCGAATCCCATCTCGCGGTCCATACCTGGCCCGAGCGCAGCGGCGTCACGCTCGACGTCTACGTCTGCAATTTCCAGGAAGACAACTCGCGCAAGGCCGAAGCGCTCATGAAGGCCGTCGTGGAAGCCTTCCGGCCGAACGACCTGCAGCGCCAGCACCTGATCCGCGGCGACGTCGACGGCCCGTCGGACGCGGGCGAACTGGTGCTCGAGGACGTGGCCGACGCGGCCTATTTCGGCTTCCGCTTCGACCGCCGCATCCTCAGCCGGCAGACGGCCCACCAGAGGCTGGAGCTGCTCGAATCCTCGACGCTGGGCCGCACCCTGAGATTGGACGGCCGCTACATGACGTCCGAGGCGGAGGAGTTCTTCTATCACGAGGCCATCGTGCACCCGGCCGCCACGGCCCATCCCTCGCCACGCACCGCGCTGATCATGGGAGGCGGCGACGGCGGCGCCCTGGAGGAATTGCTCAAGCACCGCGGCATGGAGCGCGTCACGCTCGTCGACCTGGACGGCGAAGTCATCGAGGTGGCGCGCCGGTATCTCGAGAAGATCCACCGGGGCGCCCTGGACGATCCGCGCGCCACGGTGCTGGTGGAGGACGGCGCGGCCTTTCTTGCGCGCACGTCGGAACGCTACGACCTGATCCTGCTCGACCTGACCGACCCCGATACGCCGGCGGGCCCGCTCTATACCCCGGAGTTCTTCCGCCGCTGCAAGCAGGCCCTGGCGCCGGGCGGCGCCCTCGTGCTGCACATCGGCTCTCCCTTCCATCAGCCCGACCAGGTCCGCGCGTTCTGCCGGACGCTGCGCGGCGAGTTCGCGCACGTGCGCCCTTACGGCGTGCACATCCCGCTGTACGGCACCTACTGGGGCCTCGCGGTCGCCTCCGACGGACTCGATCCCTGCGCCGTACCGGGCGAGACGATCCACGCGCGGCTGGAGGAACGCGGAGTCGGCGACCTGCAGTACTACAACGCGCAGGTCCACGGCGCACTGTTCGCGCTGCCGAACTACTATCGCCGGCTCACCGTGGACGCGGACTGAGGCATCCCCAGGCGGCGCGCGTCATTGCCTGACCCACCCCGAAGCGGCAATGACGGGCGCCCACTGGTCCAGCTCGGACGCGATGCGCCGCTGCAGCGCCGAGGGCGGGCCGGGCCTCGGATCGAAGACCACCGCCGCCATGCGTTCGCGCACCTTGGCCGCGGCCAGCGCCTTGTTCAGCGACGCGTTGAACCGCTCGACCACGGGCGGGGGAGTCCCTGCGGGCGCGAACATGCCCACCCAGAAATCCAGGCGCAGCGGATAGCCGGACTCCGCCGCCGTGGGGACCTCCGGCAGCAGGCTGGAGCGGCGTTCGCCCGTCACGGCGACCACACGCAGCTTGCCGGCCCGATGGAACTCGAGGAAGTCGCCGAGCGCGGTGATGCCCGCCACGATGTGCCCGCCGGCGAGATCCTGCACCATGGGCACCGAGCCGCGGTAGGGCACCGCCGCAAGCGGCAGGTTGCGCGCCTTGGCCAGCGCGTCCAGCTGGAATTGCGGCTTGCTCCCCGGCGCCGACACGCCCACGCCGCCCGACCCCGGGTGCGCCTGCACGTAGCGCATCAGGTCCGGCAGGTCCTTGACGGCGCTTGCCTGGCTCACGGCCAGCGCGCCCGCGTAATCGGCCACCATCCCCACCGGCGCGAAGTCCGTGCGGCTGTCGAAGCCGGGCCGGGCCACGGTCAGGGGAACGATGACGGCGGTATGGTCGGGCGCGATCATCAGGGTGCGGCCATCCGGCGCGGCGCGCTTGAGAGCCTGGGCCGCGAGCTGGCCGCCCGCGCCGGCCAGCGTCTCGACCACCACGGGCACCGCCAGGTCCTCCTGCATCTGCTCGGCCACCAGCCGCGCCACCACGTCGATGGTGCCGCCGGCCGGAAAGCCGACGAGGATCTTGACCGGACCGGGCACCGCGGTGCCGGCGGCCGGAACGGAACAGGGAAGCGCCATCGCGGCGGCGGCAAGCAAGCGGCGCAATGCGCGAAACGGGCTCATGACGCACTCCTGGCGGAAGACAGCAGCAATTGGCGCGACACGCGCCGCGCATCGATTTCTATCTCGATATCGCGCACCGGCGGACGAACCCAGTGCCATGCGAGGCCGCCCGCGAGCAATCCGCGGCGGACGAATTCCGACGCGATGGCGGGATACAAGTCATGGACCGTGTACAGGCTCATGTCCGTCACGTCCCCGGCGGACACGCCCAACGCGTCGAGGCGCGATTGCAGGTCGCCCAGCGCGAAGCGCAGTTTGTCCATCAACGCGTCGGGCGAGGTTTCCCCCAACCGGACGATGCTTGCGCGGTAATTGGGCCGGTCCGGACATTCCGCCGCGCCGGAGGTCACGAAATCGGGCGGGCCATCCGTCGACGCGGGCACCGTGTAGCTGAACGCGTAAAAGCCCGCCTCGGGGGGAGGCGACGCCTCGGGGACCAGGTTGCAACGCGCAACGGGATTCGCCCCGTCCTTGTAGAGTCCCCAATCGGCCAGCGGCTGCACGTACCGGCGATTGAAGGCGACGAAGTCGGGTTCGCTCATGGGCGCCGGCGACCGCAACTCGCACGCGCATAGCGCGGTCAACGGCCGGCCCCGGGCGGCCAGGTGTTCCCGGACGCGGTCGAACCCCTCGGCCAGCGGCACCGGCCGGTCAAAGCGCGCCCGCTCGATGGCGTGGCCCGCGTCGGCGACGACCGCGGCGCTGTACTGGAATCCTCCGGGCAGATAACGATAGTTGCCTGGAGCAAATGCGATGAGTTCCGCCATGGACACGCGCCCCTGTGGTAGACATTCCCACGCCGGCCGCGCCGGCTCGATGGCGCATTTAATACGAATACGTAGTTTTATGCGATCAGGAAAACCCCCGGGGGGACAGGCTCGCCTTATTCGTCGAAACCCAGCATCTTGCGCAGCAGGGCAGTGAGCTGCTCGCGCTCGTCCTTGTCCAGTCGCGCCGCCAGCCTGGCCTGGTACCGGGGCGCGACGGCGACCGAGGCCGCCATGACCTCGCGGCCGGTTTCCGTCAGATCCAGGCAGAACGTCCGCCGGTCCGTCTCCGATCGCCGGCGCACCAGGTATCCCTTGGCAACCGTGCGCGCCACGAGGTCGCTGCAGGTGTTCAGGTCCAGTCCGATGGCCTGCGCGACCTGGCTCTGCGAGGCGCCCGGCATCTGGTGGACGGCAACCAGCAGCGCCATCTGGCGGGACGTGGCGCCGTCATCCGACATGCTGGCGAACAGCGCCTCGGCCTCGAAATGGGCACGGCGCAGCAGGTGCGGAAGATGGCGGCGCAGGTCGAAATGCTTGGCGGATCTCAGGGCGGGCCTCCTGGCGGGAACGCGGATGCATTGTAGAGGACGGTCCCGGCATGGCGCTGTCACGCCGCGCACCACGGCGGCCGGGGCCGGGAGGCCTTCTTCAGCATGTCCACGAACAGCCGAGCCTGTGCGGCCGGCCGTGCCCGCGCCGGCGCTGCATTACGGCGTGCCGGTCGATACCGAGGCGATAGCGTCGCGGCCCGCCTCGTCGCCCCCTGTTTAATCCAGCACGATGTTGGCCTCGGCGGCGATGCGGCGGAACTTGGCAATATCCTGGACGACCTGGGCAGCCAAGGCATCGGCCGGGGCGTACTGCACATTCAGGCCGATATCGTAGGCCTTGCGGCGGAAGGCTTCGTCCGCGGCCATGGCCCGCGCCGCCCGCCCCAGCCGGTCCACCACGTCGGGCGGTGTCCCCGCCGGCGCCATCAATCCCTGCCACCAGGTCATGTCATAGCCCTTCAAGCCCGCCTCGTCCACCGTCGGCAGGCCGGGAAAGCGCGGATCCCGGGCGATGCCGGTGGTGGCGATGGCCCTGACCTTGCCCGCGTCGACATGGGGCTTGGCGGCGCCATCATGGGTGCAGCTGACCTGGCCCGCGATCACGTCCTGCAAGGCCGGGCCGCTGCCGCGGTAAGGCACGTGCACGATCTTCACGCCAGCCATCACGTTGAACAGCTCGCTGGAGAAATGATTGCCCGTGCCAGGCCCGGCACTGGCATAGCTGAGCTTGCCGGGATGCGCCTTGGCGTGGGCCACGAGTTCGGCCACCGAGCTGGCCGGCACCGAAGGATGACAGACAATGGTGCACGCATACCAGAACAGCTTGGCCACCGGGGTGAAATCCTTGACGGGATCGAAGGGCAGCGAGGCCGCCGTGGCCGGCAAGGTGCCGTGCGTGATGGAGTTGGCGTAGAGCAGCGTGTAGCCGTCTGGCGCGGCGCGCGCGGCCTCGGCCGCCCCGATGCGCGTGCCGCCGCCACCCTTGTTCTCCACGTAGACGGTCTGGCCCAGCAGCTCGCCCAGCTTCTGCGCCACCAGCCGCGCCGACACGTCGGTGACACCGCCCGGCGCATAGGGCACGATCAGCTTGATCGACCTGGCGGGATACGATTGCGCGGTCGCCTGCCCCGCGCCCAGGACCAGGCCGGCGGCGGCAAGCGCCGCGGCCAGGCGCCGCCCCATTCTCAAGGCACGGCCCAACGCTCCATGTTCGTGCTTCATCTCCATCCTCCTGGCTGCGCCGCCCCTCTTCGGAGGCTCGCGCGTGATCGGTCCCTTCCCGAGGGCAGGGGGCAACGCTCAGGCCCGTTCCGCGTCGAACGTGATGTTCACCTTGCGGAAAGCTTCGACGACGTCGGGGCCGAAACGCTGTCGCACTTCCTCGCCCACCTCGGGCGAGTACACGACGGTGTCGCTCATCCGTTCCTGCCCCTGGATGATGACGAACAGCCGCGCGGTTTTCTTGCCGGTATTGCGGAAAGCCCGCATCGCGCCGGTGGGCACGCCGACCAGGTCAAAGGCGCGCAATGGGATGCGGAACTCGTCTTCGAACCCCCAGCTGACGTCCCACTCGCCGTCCAGCACGAAGAACGACTCCTGCGTGTCGAAATGCGCATGCGGCAGCGGACCGTCGTCCGGCACGCATTCGGCGATCGCCACATACAGGCCGGGCAGCCCTTTGAGCGGCGCATCCTGCGAACGTCCGGCGTGTCCTTCGGGAATCAGCAGCGGGAACACCGAACTGGCGGTCAGCCACTCGGTGGCCTCGGGAGGAATGGCGCTGCGCGCGTTCAGGGCGCGCTTGTACGGCACCAGCGAAGCAAAACGCGTCACCCGCCGCGCCAGCGCCTCGGGGTCGACGTCGCAACCGCCGCCGGAATCGAAACTCGCATTCAACAGCGCCAGCGTGCCGGTGTCCGCCGTGGCGGGGGGCTGGCCCCGGAACACCGCGGGATAGGCGCAATCCGGAGCGCCATTGAGCATCATCAGCGCCTTGGCGCCGCCCGTCTCGCCGCAGCTGACTTCGTGCAGCACGTCGGCGGGAATGGAAAGCATGTCGAAGCGCTCCAGCCGGATCTCGTGCGCCAGGTCCGGGCCCATGCGCACATGCAGCGCGCCTTCCAGGCACAGGATGTTCTCCATTGCATCGGGATTGCGATAAGGAAGCGACCTGCCGCCCGCGCCCCAGGCGGCGTAGCCAGTGCAGGCGCGCGCCGGGCTGGGTACGCGGGGATCGGTAAAACGGCCCCGGGTATTACGCGCGCCCATCAAGGCAACCAACTGCCCGCCCCACAAGGCCCGCGTGGCGGCGGCCCGCGCACCGTCCGGTTCCGCTCTGGCATAGTCGTCGAAGCGCGCCGTGCGGGTGCGCATGGTTTCGGGAGATACATCCAGCGTTTTCATCCAGGCTCCATCGATGATGGCCGGCCCGCGGCCGGCTGGCTCGCGGCATGCAGCCGCTTAACGAGAAAGGCGGCGGCGTCCTCGAGCCGCTCGCCGGCGAGCTCCAGGTGCGGTCCGGGATAGGCCACGAGCCGCTTGTCGCGGCTGCCTATGGCATCGAACAGCTCGGCCACGCCCGCGCGGTCGAAGATTTCATCGTCCCATTGCTGGGTGAACCATACGGATGCCCGCACCCGCCTGGCGGCCGGTGCGAGATGCTCGCTGGCCGGATACGACGTGCCCCACAAGCCCAGCACGGCCGCGCGCACACGTCCGTCCTGGGCGAGATAGGGCAGCCCATAGGCGGTGCCCATGGACACGCCGATATAGCCCACCGGGCATCCCGACAGCGCGGGCCGCGCGAGCAGCGCATCCAGAAAGGCCCGCCAATCCTCGGTCATGTCGTCGCGGGCGGCGCCGTTGCGCCAAGCGGCCCGGAAATCCGCCCGTGCGGCGCCGGGATCGCGCGAACCATCGGCCCGGCGGTCGCCATGCACCGGACCATCGATGGCGGCCACCGCATGCCCTTCGGGCAGCAGCCGGTCGCGGATGGCGAGCACGGCGGGCGATTCCTTGTGGCCGCTGCCGCCGTGGCAGGCCAGCACCAGCCCGGCGCATGCTCGCGGCGGAAACCATGCGATGCCGGGCACCGCGCGGCCGCCGACCTGAAGGCTGAAGCGTTCTTCCCGCCAGGGGCGGCCGGTGGAAGAAAAAGGGCGATCGTCTTGCATGCCGGCGATTACAGCAAGCCGGCCTGGCGCGGGACAATCGCCCGCATCCGATACCGCTATTGAGGCCCGTCAATCGCAGCGTCTTGCCGCAGCTGGGCGGCCACGTCGCGCATCACTCCACGCAGCCAGACGTGCGCGGGCTCCCGATGCACCCGCTCGTGCCACAGCATGCTCAGGTCGGCGCGGTCGGCTTCGAACGGCAGCGGCAGGATCTGCAGCGGCAAGGCGCGCGCCGCGTCGCAGGCGATGCGCTGCGGCACGATGGCCAGCATGTCGGTCACCGCCACCACGTCGGCCGACAGCAGCACATTGGGCACGCGCAGGCCCACGTCGCGCGCGAGACCGCGGCGCTCCAGGATGTCGTCCACCATGACTTCGATGGTGGGATAGGGCACGGGACCCGTGCCCCACACCACGTGCGGGTAGGCAATGAACTGCTCCAGCGTGAGCGAGCCCCGGATATCGGGATGGCGGGCCGCCGCGATGCATACGATGCTCTGCGGATACAGCACCGTCTGGTGCAGGTCCTGGGGAATCTGCCGGACGTAGCCGATGACCAGATCGCCTTCGGCGTCGCGCAGGTACTCGTGGGTACGGCGGATGTCCACCGGGCGCGACGTGAAGCGCAGCCGCGGCGCCTCGCGCCGCGCACGCGCCATGACGCCCGGCAGGAACTGGCGGGCCACGCCTTCGGAGGCCAGGATGCGGAAATGCCCCTCGGCCACGGCCGGCACGAACTCGTCGGTGCCTCGGGTAGCCGCCTCGATGAGGTCCAGCGCCTCATGCACCTTCCGCGCCAGCTCCAGGCCACGGGCCGTGGGCTCCATGCCCGCGGACGTCTTGACCAGGAGCGGATCGCGGAAGATCTCCCGCAGCCGGGCCAGCGCGCTGGACATGGCCGACTGCCCGATGCCCACCCGCTCGGCGGCTCGCGTCACGTGCCGCTCCTTCATCAGGGCATCGAGGTAGGCCAGCAACTGGAGGTTGATTCGCTTATGGTCCGGCATGAAGTCTCCCTGCTTCCATTCTTGACGGGCGAGCTACGTGCGCGCGGCGGCCCGCAGCCCCAGCACCGCCTCGCTCACCATCCCCAAGGCGCGGCTCAGCGGTTTGTCGCGCCGCATGACCCAGGCCAGCGTCCGCTCCAGGCCCGGGGCGAGCCGGACGACGTCCAGTCCCCCCCGCCGCCCCGCGGGGGCAACGGCGAGCTCGGGCAGGATCGACCACCCGAGCCCCGCCGCCACCATTTCCTTGATCGCCTCCACGCTGCCGAGCTCCATGACGGGTTTCACGCGGCAACCCGCCCGCGCGAACCATTCGTCGATCAGGCGGCGGGTATTGGCGCCGGTTTCGAACAGCACGAGCGGATGGCGCGCCAGTACTTGCGGCGAGATCCGGCGCGTCGCGGCATCGCCGCGCGGCGCGATGGCGACGAAGGCATCGAGAATCACGGGCTTGATATCCAGGCTGCGTCCCACCGCGGGGAGGGTCACCAGCGCGGCGTCCAGCGTATTGTCTTCCACGCGGCGCAGGATTTCCGGCGTGTTGCCGGTGCTGACCACGATGTCGAGCAGCGGCATCCTGCGCTTGAGCTGCTTGAGGACCGGCGGCAGCAAGTGGATGCACGCGGTGGCGCCCGTGCCGATGCGCACCAGGCCGCCCGGCGTGCTGGCATGGCGCTGCATGGCCGCTTCGGCGTCATCCAGCGCCAGCTTGATGCGAGCGGCGTGCTCCAGCAGCAGCTGGCCCGCCTGGGTCGGCGCCACCCGGCGTCCCACCCGCTCGACCAGGCGCAGCTGCAACCGCCGCTCGAGTTCGCGGATCTGATGGCTGACGGCGGGTTGGGTCATGCCGGCGCGCTCGGCGGCGGCCGTGAAGCTTCCCAGCTCCATTGCGCTGCTGAAGGTAAGCAGGTAGGCGGGATTCAGCGATTTCATAGAAAGAATTTATGCATTGCATAAGAAAGCGGCGATTCATTTATGTAACGCCAAAAGCTAGAGTGCGGTCAACGGCGTGCAAACCCGGTTTTCCCGCCCTCCTGCCGCTCATCCGCGGCCGCCGTGCCGCCGCAACCAGACCGCCTTTCCGCACGCCACCATGCCCGACCGCCCCGCCATGTCCGCCCGCGAACCCGCGGATGCCGTTCCCGCGCCAGCAGGGCTAGCGATGGATACCCCGGCAGGCGAGGGCGCCATCCCCGCGCGCCTCATTGTCTGCCTCGGCCTGGCGCAGATCGTCGCCTGGGGCACGATGCACTACCTGGTATCGGTATTCGGCCCCGCCATGCAGGCGGAACTCGGCTGGAGCCCTGGCTTCGTCTACGGCGGCTTTTCGTGCGCGCTGGCCGTCATGGGCCTGGCATCGGTCCGGGTAGGGCGCTGGATCGATGCGCGCGGCGGGCGCGCCGCGATGATGACCGGTTGCGGGCTCGGCGCCGCGGGCTGCGTTGTGCTGGCCGCCGCCCATCACGGCTTCGTCTACTACCTGGGCTGGGTGCTGCTGGGCCTGGGCATGCGCCTGGCGTTGTACGACGCGGCCTTTGCCGCGCTGGCCCACCTGGGAGGCTCCGGCTCGCGCCAGGCCATGTCGCAGGTCACCCTCTTCGGCGGCCTGTCGTCCACGCTCTTCTGGCCGCTGGGCCAGTGGATGGATCACGCCTGGGGCTGGCGCGCCGCGCTGCTGGCCTACGCGCTGCTGCTGGCGGCCTCGTCGCTGCTGCACCTGGCCCTGCCGCGCGGCCGGCGAGCCGCGGCCGCCGGAACCGGCCGGGCCGTCGCCGATCCGCCGCCCGCCGCTGCACGCATGGACGTGATGCTGTACGGGTGCATCGCGACCCTGGTGCTGTTCCTCCAGACCGGCATGTCGGCGCACCTGCCCGGCATCCTGCGCGGCCTGGGCTGGGCGCCCGCCGCGGCGGTCACGCTATCCACCCTGTTCGGCATCGGGCAGGTCGCCGGGCGCGTAGGCATTGCCCTCGCCGGCAATCGCATCGGCGTCCTCGCCGTCAATCTCATTCCCTGCGCGCTGCTGTGCCTGTGCTTCGCCGCCGCGCTGGCGGCGGGCGCCTCGCTGCCCGGCGCGGCCGCCTTCACCTTGCTGTACGGCGCGGGCAACGGCATGGCCACCATCATGCGCGGCGCCATCCCGCTCGTGTTGTTCGACACGCGGCAATACGGGCGCATCGTGGGCGGCGTGCTGCGTCCGGCCTTCATGCTGTGCGCGACGGCGCCGGTCGCCTTCGCCCTCGCCATCGATAGCTTGGGCTACCCCGGCATGCTGGCCGTCACGCTGGTCCTGGCTGGGATATTGCTCGCGGCCGCCCTCGTCCTTCATCATCGCCATCGACCCAAGGAGATCCAACCATGACCCACCCAGGTACCGTCATCGTCACGGGCGGCAGCCGCGGCATCGGCGCCGCCACGGTCCGCCTGGCCGCCGCCGCGGGATACGACGTCTGCTTCACCTACCGGGAACAGGACGCCGCCGCCCACGACCTGGTACGGGAGATCCAGGCCCTGGGCCGCCAGGCGATGTGCGTGAAGGCGGACGCCGGCGGCGACACGGCCGCGGAGCACGTGTTCGAACTGGCCGGCGCCCTGCCGCAACCCGTAACGGCCCTCGTCAACAACGCCGGCATCACCGGCCCCATCGGCCCCTTTTCCGCCACGACGGCAGCCACCATGCGGCGCGTGCTGGACGTGAACGTCATGGGCACCATGCTGTTCAGCCAGCAAGCGGTACGCAGGTGGCTGGAAGAAGGGCGCGCGGGCAGCATCGTCAACATCTCCTCCATTGCCGCCACCCTGGGCGCGCCCGGCGAGTATGTGCACTACGCGGCATCCAAGGCGGCAGTGGAAGGCTTTACGGTCGGTTTGGCGCGCGAAGTGGCGGCCCAAGGGATACGTGTGAATGCGGTGTCGCCGGGCACCGCCCTGACGGACATCCATGCCACGGCGGGGGAGCCCGACCGGCCCAGGCGCATAGCAGCGAAAGTGCCGATGGGCCGGGTGGCGCATGCCGAGGAAATCGCGGAGGCGGTGGTGTGGCTGCTGTCGGACAAGGCGCGATACGTGACAGGGGCCGTCCTGCGGGCGGCGGGCGGACTATAGGGTTCGGCCGCCCTACGCCGTCCGGGTTTCCTGCTTGAGCCATTCCCGGAACTGCTTGACCACCTCGCGCTTGGAAGCCGGTTCGTTGCTTACGATGTGATAACTCGACGCCAGCCGCACCTCCAAGGGGAATGGGGCCACCAAACGGTGGGTAGACAGATAGAGGTGAGCCAGTTCCTTGGTGGTGGCAACGACGCCCTTGTTGGCCACGGCTGCTTCCATTGCCGGAATCGAATGCCAGAAATGCAACCCCCGGCTGGTGTCTACCCCTTCCACGCCGGCCTTCTCGAGCCACATCTCCCAGAATGACGGGCCCTCGTAGAGCACCCCGCGGTCATCGTGCAGCAACATGTGATGGCGCAGGTCCTCGGGTCTTCGCAACGGATGGGGACCTTCCAGCAGCGCCGGGCTGCACAGCGGCGTCACGGTCAGCGGAAGCAGCATGTCGACGCGCGTGCCGGGATAGTCTCCATTGCCGAAGACCACCAGCACGTCGACTTCATCGACCCATCCCATGACGCTGGCCACGTCGCCGCGCACGCCGCGGGGCAGTTGCGAAAACTGGCGCACCCGCGTCGATACGCGCACGTCGACCTCGGGATAGGCCGACACGAAGCGGTGCAGCCTGGGCATCAGCCAGTTGGAAATAAACGATGGCGGTGCCCCCACTTCCAGCACATCGGCGCCGCGATGCTCGCGCAGCCGGCCCACCGCCTGGCGCAGGCACTCGAATCCCTCCTGCAGCTTGGGGGCAAAGATCTCGGCACTGGCCGTCAATTCGATGCCTCGATGCACCCGGCGGAAAAGCCGTACGCCCAGCAACTCCTCGAGCATCTGTATCTGATGACTCACGGCCGCCGGCGTGACATTCAGTTCTTCGGCGGCCTTCTTCAGGCTGCGATGCCGGACGGCAGCCTCGAACGCACGCAGGGCCGTCAAAGGGGGCAGGGACGCGCTCATTTCAATTTAGTTTTACTAATCTGAATCGAAAACATATTCGTGTGACAGCGGCGTTGCCCCTCTCTATATTGGCCGAACGGTTCATTGGGAATTCCGCTAGACATAGCATCCAAGGAAAGCGCCGCGGCAGCTGGCCTTCGGGTTCAGTTTAGTTCACCTAACGATTTCTTCGTCCACAGGTTTGCCATGCCCCAGATTCAGATCCTCAATCCCGCCGGCTTGGGTACGCCGCTAGCCCAGTATTCGCAGGTCGCCCGCGTCAAGGCTTCCGAGCTCCTGTTCATCGCGGGTCAGGTGTCCACCAATGCCGCGGGCGATACGGTCGGAGCCGGCGATTTCGACGCGCAGTGCGTCCAAGTATTCCGCAACATCGGTATCGCCCTGGCGGAAGTCGGCGCGGGATGGCAGAACGTCGTGCAATTCACCACCTACCTGGTGCATTCGCAGGACATTCCGCGGCTGGGAGCCTTTCGCACTCGCGAGTTCCCGGCGATGTTCGGCGACCGCGCCTATCCGACCAACACACTGCTGATGATCGATCGCCTGCTGCGCGAAGACTTCCTGATCGAAGTCCAGGCGATCGCCGCGCTATAGCAGCAGGTTGGCATCATGGAAGAACGCCGCTTCACCTGCCGGGGAATGTCCTGCCGCTACGTCGAGGCCGGTTCGGGCGCACCCTTGCTCATGCTGCACGGGTCGGGCGCCGGAGCCTCCACCGAGGGGAACTGGCGGCGGGTGCTGCCTGCGCTGGCAGAGCGCCATCGGGTGTATGCCATGGATCTCATCGGTTTCGGATCGTCGGACCCGAAGCCGGCTGCCCCGCATTTCGACTATCCGCTGTGGTTGGAACAGTGTCGCGAAATGCTGCGCCGTATCCCTGGCGACGGCATCGGCATCGTCGGCCATTCGCTCTCTGCCACGCTGGCATTGCGCTTGGCCGCACTTGAGCCCCGGGTCAGGAAGGTCATGACGACCGCAGCGATGGGCGCGTCCTTCGAGCCCAATGCTGCAACCGAGCTTGCTTGGACCTTCCCGCGGAACCGGGACGAGCTCCTGCGGGTAGCGCGCTCTCTGGTCCACGACCCCCGGCTCATCGATGACGCCTATCTGGCCAACAGGGAGAGCATCCTGTTCAGTGGCGATTACGCACAACGTTTCTCCGACATGTTCTCCGGCGACAAGCGCCGATTCATCGACGAGACTGCGCTCGCGCCAGCCGAGCTCGAGCGTATCCAGTGCGAGGTACTCATGCTGCATGGCCGGAACGATGCCGGCTTCCCGGCCGAGGCGCTGACGGTGCAAATTGCCCAATGCATCCCGCAGGCCGACGTTTACCTGCTCAGCCGCTGCGGACACTCCGTGGCCTTCGAGCACCCCGAAAAATTCCTCGCGCTGGCTGGCGCTTTTTTCGGTTGAGGAGCGTCCCATGCCAGATACGCCGGCTTACGTCATCAAGGGGAAAATCATCGACGGAACACTGGGTCCGCCGATCGCGAACGGCGCCATCGCCACGAGAGGCGAACGGATCGAATGGGTCGGCGAGGCGTCCGCGCTGCCCGAGTCCTGCCGGAGCCCCGATTACGAAGTCATCGACCTTCCCGGCCGCAGCATCCTGCCCGGCCTGATCGACGGTCATATCCACATATCGTTCGGGGAAGCACGCTCGGAGGAAGAGCTGGCGTTGTACACGCCAGTGGAGTTCCGCACGCTCAAGGCGGTCTGGAATGCCCGGAAGGTCCTGCAAGCCGGCGTTACGAGCGCGTTTGACGCGGCGACGACCTACAACATCGCGCAATCCGTGCGCGATGCCATCGACAGCGGCATGTTCGAGGGGCCGCGGCTGGCCGTTTCGGGACGCCAGCTTACCTCTCATCAGGGGCTGGAGGACTCCTTCCCCAACGGCATGGAGTTTCCCCCTGGCCAGGCCGGGGTGCTGATTCGCTCCAAAGACGACCTGATCGAGCAGATCCGTTACCAGGTGAAAGACAACGTAGATGCCATCAAGGTCTCGGGTTCGAACGATTCCTTCATCACCCCCGACTCCCTCGACGGCTCCGCCTTCACCTATGAGGAGTACCGAATCGTCGCCGACGAGGCTCATCGCCTTGGCCGCATGTGCACGGTCCACGCGCGTTCGCGCGATGCAGTTGCCGACGCGGCCAGAGCTGGGTTCGACGTCATTTTTCATGCCTCGTTCATCGATGAAGAAGGCATAGACTGGTGCTTGCGCAACCAGTGCGTCATCGTTCCCACCCTGCCGCTGCTGGTCAACGCGATTGCCGCCACGGGAGGATCCGGAAATCCCGCGAACGCCGGCTTTCAGCGCGAGGTCGATGCCGCCATCGTCAATCTCGGACGCGCTCACCAGGCAGGCGTCCCACTGGCGCCAGGGTCGGAAAGCGGATGGTCACCGGTTCCATACGGCCAGTGGCATGCCCGGGAATTGCAGATCTTCGTCGACGATCTCGGGATGTCGCCGCTTCAAGCCATCCATGCCGGCACACTGGGCGCCACGCGGTTATTCAAGCGTTTCGGCGCCGATATCGGGCGACTCGAACCGGGCCGCTATGCCGATCTCATCGTGATCGACGGCGACCCTGGCGAGGACATCGCGTTATTGCAGAAGCCGTCGCGCTTCGACTGGATATTCAAGTCGGGCCGGCCGGTGGATCGCACTCCGCCCGCACCGCGCCGCCGGATGCACTACGAACGCCACAAGATGTTCCTCGATGGCTTCTATCAGTACGACGAGGATGAGGGCAGGGGCGTCTTGAGGCGCTGACGGATACACCGAGAGGAAGCTCGAATGACATATACGAACGAAGAATTCGCAAACATGGTGCAGGCCGATCGCGTGCATCGCGCCTACTACACCGACCCGGATGTTTTCGACGTCGAAATGCGCAAGGTGTTCGGCAAGGTATGGGTCTACGTCGGTCACGACAGCCTGGTGCCCAGGCCGGGCGACTACTACTGTACGACGCTGGCCGGCCAGCCGGTAGTGCTGAGCCGAGACGACAAGGGAGGGGTACACGTCCTGTACAACCGCTGCGGACACCGGGGCGCCAAGGTGCTTTCGACGACGCGCGGCAATGCCAGGGTCTTTTCCTGCATGTATCACGGCTGGGGGTTCCGCCCCAACGGCGAGCTCGCGGGAGTTCCCATGCGTGCCGATTTTCCCGAGGCATCGTTGAACGAGGCCCGCGCCGGAATGGAACGGCTTGCGCGGGTGGACAGCTATCGCGGCTTCGTTTTCGCTTCCATGGATCCGGACGTCATGCCGCTGCTCGATTTCCTCGGCGTGGCCAGGCAGGGCATCGACGAGCTTGTCGACCGCTCTCCGGAGGGGCGGATCGAGTTCTCGGCGGGGTGCCATCGCTACCATTTCCGCGGGAACTGGAAACTGCAGATGGATAACATGGCCGATACCTATCACCCCGCGGCGGCCCATGGCTCGACGGTCGGCCGCGATGGACGCCAATTCCAACGCCGTGCCGGCCAGGAAGGAGGGGCCGCGCTCTTCTTCGCCCCCAACGGCGAAGCCGTCGTGTCGCAGCTAGGCGTACGGGGTTTCAAGCATGGCCACAGCTCCGAACAATCACTGTTCGACAAGGAGCAGTCGGGCGGTGTTTGGGACGAGTATCGCGCGATGCTGGTGGCACGCCACGGCGAGGAACGTACAGCCGACATCCTGAAAAACCGCCGGCACAGCCTGACGCTCTTTCCCACCCTGGACATCCTGATCGCGCAGACTTCTGTCCGCGTGGTCAAGCCCATAGCCGTGGATTTCACGGAAGTGGAAGTCTGGCCGGTGCGGCTCGCCGGCGCGCCGGAAGTGATCTCCGAAGACCTGGTCAAGTACCTGAACATGACCCATTCCGCATCTTCATTCATCCAGACGGACGATCTTGAAGCCTTCGAACGCTGCCAGGAGGGCATGAAAGCGCATGGCAGCGACTGGATCCTGGTCGCCCGTGGCATGGGGAGCGAAATCGACGAAGGAGACGGCGTGCTGTTCGGTGCGCGTTCGAGCGAAGTCGGCCAACGTGCGAAGCACTATGCCTGGCGCGCCCTGATGAGCGCCTGACCCAAGGAAGACGATATGAAAACCGTTGCAAACCTGGCCCCCGTCGGCCAGGCCGGCCCGACGCTGGAAGAACTGCGTGACTTCATCGAGCACGAGGCCGAGCTGCTTGACGAACGCCGATTCGACGAATGGCTGGATCTCTACAGCGAGGACGCGGTGTACTGGGTACCTGCCGCTCATGGACAGCAGGATTGGACCAGTCACGTCTCGCTCTACTACGACGAGAAACATACCATGAGGACCCGCGTCACGCGCCTCAAGCATCCCATGATCCATTGCCAGGATCCCCCCTCGGCGACGGTTCGCGTGCTTTCCAATTTCAAGCTGGCGCCCGCCGGCGATACCGGCGGCGAATATCGGGTACACAGCAAGTTCATCATGCTGGAGGACCGCGTGGGCGCAGATCGCCGCGTATTCGGCGGCCGCTACCTTCACACGCTGCGCCAGGAAGATCGCCGCCTGCGGATCGTTCAGAAACGCGTCCAGCTTACCAATTGCGATCAGAGTTTTCCCCTGCTGACCCAGCCCTTCTAAGCTTGGCCGGCGGTTCGTCATCCCCATCCACGTCCATTCGAGGTCCTAGATGAACCCCCGTCGTCGCACAGCTTGCATCCTGGCAGGATTGGCCCTGCTGGGAAGCGCCATATCCATACACGCCCAGACCTACCCCACCAGACCGGTGCGCATGATCGTGCCCTACGCGCCGGGAGGCGCTCCCGACGTCCTTGCACGATCGCTCAGCCCATCGCTTTCCGATACCTTCAAGCAGCAATTCATCGTCGAAAACCGGCCAGGCGCCGGCGGCATAGGAGCAGCGGAGGCAGTGGCCCATTCCTCTGCCGATGGGCAGGTCCTGTTCTTCTCCGATATACAGCAACTGGCAATCAATCCTTATCTTTTTGCCAAGCTGCCCTATGAGGTCGCGAGAGACTTCACCCCGGTCGCGCTGGCGGCAACCATTCCCCTGTATGTCGCCGTGCAATCGTCGCTGAACGTCCATAACCTGGCCGAGCTGGCGGCATTGGCGAAGGCCAAACCGGGGGTGCTGACGTACGGCTCCTCTGGAATAGGCAGCATTCATCACATCACGATGGAGTCGCTCAAGAACGGCTTGGGCATAGACATCGTGCACGTTCCCTACAAGGGTTCGGGCCAGTCCATACCGGCCTTCATGGGTGGAGAGACCTCGTTGGTCATCGCCGCCTATCCGGCCCTGGAGCAGTATGTCAAGACGGGCAAGGCGCGCTTCATTGCCGTGACGACGCTGGATCGTCCCACCATGACTCCGGACGTACCGGCGGTCTCCGAGACCATTCCCGGCTTCGACTTCAGTTCCGAGATGGGGATCGTCGTGCCGGCGGGTACTCCCGCCACTATCGTCAATCAGCTATCCAGCGCTCTTGCCGCCGCGCTCAAGCACCCCGATGCCGTCCAGCGCCTGAAGGCAATGGGTGCGACCCCCATTGGCAGCACACCGGAGGGCTACGCCTCGAATATCCGCACGAACTTGGAAAAGTTCGGCAAGGCCGTGAAGCTGGCCGGTATCACACCCAATTGATGCACCATTATCGGAAACGGAATTGAAGCTATTGAGATACGGTCCCGCCGGACAAGAGCGCCCCGGCCTGATGGACGCGCAGGGCCTGATCCGCGACTTGTCCGGACTGCTGGACGACATCGGGCCGCGCACGCTGGATCCGGCGGCGCTAGGCGCTTTGGCCGCGCTCGACACTTTTCGCCTGCCGATAGTCGAAGGCTCGCCGAGGCTGGGCGCGCCGTGGCGGGGTATCGGCAAGTTCGTGGCGGTGGGCCTAAACTACCGACGGCACGCCGCAGAGGCCGGCATGCCCATTCCCTCGGAACCCACGCTATTCCCCAAGTGGACCAGCTGTATCGGCGGGCCGAACGACGATATCTTGATACCTCGGGGCTGCGACCGGCTCGACTGGGAGGTCGAACTCGGCATCGTCATCGGGCGGCGCGCACGCTCCATCAGCGAAGCCGATGCCCCCGGTCACATTGCCGGCTACTGTCTGGCGAACGATGTGTCCGAACGCGAATATCAGCTCGAGCGCAGTGGCGGCCAGTGGGGCAAAGGCAAAGGGTTCGACACCTTCGGCCCGATAGGCCCGTACCTGGTAACCACCGATGAGATCGATGATCCGCAGGCGCTGGAGCTCTGGCTGGATGTCAACGGCGTTCGCCAGCAGCAAGGCCATACCGCCGACATGATCTTCTCGTGCGCTCAGTTAGTCAGTTACTGCAGCCATGTGATGACGCTCGAACCGGGCGACCTCATCATCACAGGAACACCCGCTGGCGTGGGCATGGGCGCTCGCCCGCCGCGGTACCTGGCCGCCGGCGACACCGTCACGCTGGGCGGCACGGGCCTGGGAACCCAGACACAGCGCGTGGTCCGTCAACCTGGCAGGGAAGCGGGATAACCGCAAAGGGGGTTGCTGGTCGTTTCTTCTACAGGCACACGCCGTGCTACGAGAACGGTGGCGAGGACCGCGCGTAGGCCTCGCATCCATCCGCCACAGATCGTCGGGAGAAACACGTGAAAGCCTTACTCAACTATGCCGCGGCTGCCGTGCTGGGCGCGACAGCCATGTATCTTCTCGACCCCAGACTGGGACGCCGGCGCAGGGCATTGCTGCGCGACAAAGTGGTCGCGGGCCGCCACGACGTGGACCGCTATGCGCGCAAGACGGGCAAGCGCGCAGCGGACCACCTGCGGGGCATGGCGGCGGAGGCCCGGGCAGGAGCGGGCCTGGGCGCGCACCCGCCGGGAGACAGACAGCTGGAGGAACGGGTTCGGGCCGCGCTCGGCCGGGCAGTGAGCAATCCCGGGGCTGTCGATGTCGGCGCGGCCGACGGCCAGGTTTGCCTCAGCGGAAAGATCCTGGCTTCCGAGCACGAGCGCCTGATCGCGGAAGTGAGCAGCGTCGCCGGCGTGGAGAGCGTGGAGGACCGCCTGGAAGTCTACGAACGGCCGGGCTTCGTTCCCGAGCTGCAGGGCGCCACAAGGTCGTAGGCCACGTTCAACCGGGCCATGCGCGGGCAGGCACGCCGAGCAATCGGCCGGTGTCCTCGCGGCTCGCGCCTTGCAGCCACGCCAGCGCCACCGGCCACAGACTCTGCTGGTAATCGCTGTGGAAGAACGCGAAATGCCCGACTCGCTCCCGGCCGATCTGGCCTGGCGCGATGCGCAGGTGAGTGCGTTCGCTGCGTTCGAAATACCCGAGCGTACGCTCGATGGCCTCGACCGTTCCGAACGGGTCGTCGGTCAGGCTCACGGCGAGGATCCGGGCGCGCGCCTGTGCCGCGGGCAGCCCCGCGCCGAAGGCCCCGCGAGCGCTGGGCCGGTCTTCGTAGCGCGGCGTGGGCGTGCTCCAGTCCAGCGCCACGCCGGTCGGCGTATCTTCCAGCCAGCCGAGCCGGCGGCCCGGGAAGTATCCGCATAACCGCGCCAGGAGCGGCATGGCCACATGCCATTTGATGGCCATGCGCCAGCGCACGTTGGCGGCATAGTCGCGCCAGTAGGCGAACTGCGCGCCCACGGTGACCATCCGGCCGATGAGCGGGCACGACCGGGCCAGCGCCGGCGCCCACCCGCCGAAGCTGTGGCCCACCAGGTGGAGCTCGCGTCCCGGCCACATCCGCGCCGCATAGTCGAGCACCGCCTCGCAATCGAGCGCGCCCCAGTCGGTCCAGCTGGCCTGGAAGCCGCGCAGGCGGGTAGGCCGCGATTCGCCTATGCCCCGGTAGTCGTAGGCGACGACGTCCATGCCGTTGTCGTGCAGGTATTGCGCGAAGCGAAAGTAATAGCGGCACTTGACCGAAGTCGCCGCGTTGATGACGACCACCGGACGGGGCGCAAGGGCGGGAGAGTCGACGCCGCGCCAGACGAAGGCGGCAAGCGGATAGCCGTCGGCGGCCGGGATGGTGACCGGAAGCGCGGCGCCGGGCAGGTCGAAGCCCGTCGGCGGCGGCTTGGGCAGTGCGCTCATGGGCGGCTCCTTTCGAATCGCTGCTCGACCACTTCCTTGCCCCATTGGTTGCCCGTCCATTCTTCGGCCAGGACAAAGCCGCGGGCTTCGTAAAGGCGGCGCGCGGCATCGAGCCCCTGGAAGGTCCAGAGCCGGACGGTACCGAAGCCTTGCTTGTCGCAAAAGGCGACCGCCTCGTCCAGCAACTTCCCGCCTATGCCCGCGCCGCGCAATCCGTCGTCCACGATGAACCAGCGCAAGTGCGCGATGCCGGGGCCGAGATCCTCGCCATCGATGGCGACGGCGCCGACGATCTGGCCATTGTGCGTTGCCGTCCAGAGGCTGCTGCGCGGCGAGGCGGGGCGGGCGCAGAACTCGGCCAGCCCGCTCGCGACCTTGCTTTCGAAGTACGCGCCGAAACCCGCGGCTCGAGCATAGAAACGGGCGTGCATGTCGACGACGCGGCCGATGACCCCCGGCCGGTAGCCTTGCTCGATGTGGACCGCGGGCGTCTCGGGGCGGCCGGCCTGCCGCCCGGCCAAGGCCTGCGCATAGGTCAGCAAGCCATTCTCCACCGCATGGCGCTGCGCCGCGGACAGCGGGGCCAGCGCACGCGAGACCTGCGTGCTGCCATAGGCGTCGATGGCGGCCAGCGTGCGCCGGCCGCGCGCCGTAAGCGAGAGCAGCTTGACGCGGCCGTCTTCGGGGCACGGATCTTCGCGCAACTCGCCGGCTTCGACCAGCTTGCGCACCATGCGGCTGACGCTGGATTTCTCCAGCTTGAGCAGCTCGGCCAATTGAGCGCCCGCCAGCGCGCCGCGCCTGCCGATTTCGACGATGGCGTGCACCGCCGAGGGCGGATACTCCGTAGCGGCCAGGGTGGGCTTCATGAATCCCAGTTCGCGCACGATCCTGCGCGAGGCTTCGCGGACCTGGTCGATGAGCGGCGGTTCGAGTTCCGTTGCCATGGCGCCTCCTTTCAAGGTTGTACGATACAACTAATTGGCCGGATCGCCAATGCCGCCCGGGTCCCCGGGGTGGCTGTCCTCAGTTCCGCGCGGCCTTGCGCCCCACCCGCAGCGTGGACGCCTTGTCGTACACCACCTGCCGCAGCCATCGATAGGCCGGCTCGGCATGCAGCCGCTCGTGCCAGTACTGCCGCACCTGGAAATTCGCCAGCTCCAGCGGCGGCTTGAAGATCTTCACGTCCAGCAGCGTGCTGAAAAGCGTTCCCAGGTCTTCAGGTACGGTCACGATGAGGTCGGACTGCGCGATCAGGAAAGGCAAGGCCGAGAAACGCGGAACGTTGAGAATGACGTCGCGCGTGAGCCCGCGCTGGGCCAGCGCCTGCTCCATGGCGTAGTACTGGGAGCCGCTGTTCATGTACATGGCGTGGCGGCAGCGCAGGAATTGCTCGAGCGACAGCGACTGCCGGATCTCGGGATGGTTGCCGGCCACCATGCATACGTAGCGCGTGGTCCGCAGGTTCTGCTGGCGCGCCCAGTTCGGCATGCCCAGGAAGTAGCCGATGGCCAGGTCGATGTCACCGTTGTCCAGGGCATCGACCACTTCATCCGGCCGCAGGTCGACGATGGTCAGGCGTGCGTGGGGCGCATGCTCGCGCATGTAGGCGAGCACCCCCGGCGTCGCCACGATGAGTCCGACGTCGTTGATGTAGACGCGGAAGTTGATCGTGGTGGTGGCCGGCGAGAATTCGGCGGAGGTGTCGACGCTGCGCAGCGTTTCCAGCACCTGAGCGATCTTGGGCGCGATACCGTCGGAAAACGGCGTAGGGCGCATCCCGCGCGAGGTGCGAACGAACAAGGGATTGTCGAAGTGGGCGCGCAGCCGCTTCAGGGCTGCGCTGACGGCTGGCTGCGTGAGGTTGAGTTCGTCGGCGGCCGCCGAAAGGCTCTGGTGCCGGTAGATGGCGTCGAAACACAGCAGCAGGTTCAGGTCGAAGCGCAGCAGGTCCATGATCCGGTGATATCAACGCCGTTGATATTGAAGATAAACCATTTTGCTAGGAATTGATATCGCCAAGGCATAGACTGGTTCCAGCCATCACAAGAACATAGGCGCCCATCGGGAGGGCGCAAAGGGAGACACGCTTGGACGCGAATACCCAGGGCGCGCGGCAGGCAGACGAGATCCGCATTCTCGGCATCTGCGGCAGCCTGCGCCGCCGTTCCTACAACCGCATGGCGCTCCTGGCGGCCCGCGAGCTCATGCCTGCGGGCATGTCCATGGAACTGGCGGATCTCGACGCGATTCCCATGTACAGCGGCGATCTCGAGGCCGAGGGATTTCCCGAACCGGTCCGGCAACTGGCGGCCCGGATCCGCGATGCGGACGGCCTGCTGATCGCCAGCCCCGAATACAACTTCTCGGTCAGCGGTGTGCTCAAGAACGGCATCGACTGGCTGTCGCGCCTCGATCCCCAACCCTTCAGGCACAAGCCGGCGGCATTGCTGTCGGCCACGCAGGGGCCGGTGGGCGGCGCCCGCAATCAGTACGACCTGCGCAAGATCCTGGGATGCCTGGAAGCGCAGGTACTGCTGCGGCCCGAGGTTTTCATCGGCCTGTGCCATACCAAATTCGATGCCGGCGGCCGGTTGGCGGACGCCCCTACCCGTAAGGTGCTGGGCGACCAGATGACCGCCTTCGCCGCATGGACGCGCTGCCTGCGCGGGCTGGCGCGCCCCTAGCAAAAAACGACGATAAGGAGGAGACATCATGAAAACCGCATTGCCTCGCGCATGCTGTAGGGCAGTCCTCGCGCTGGCGGCCGCCACGCTGGCCGCCGCGCCCGCCTGGGCGCAGCCGATCAGGATCGGCGTCATCACCGACAAGGTCGGCCCGGCCAAGCCGTACGCCGAACCGGTCACGGCAGGCGCGGTATTCGCCGCCAAGGAGCTCAACGCGCAGGGAGGCATCCTGGGCCGGCCGGTGGAGCTGCTGATCGAGGATGACCAGGCGCGCCCCGACATTTCAGCCACCGCGGCGCGCAAGCTGGTGGACGCAGGCGTCACCTTCATTCTTTCGATGTCGCTCACGCCCTCGACCCAGCAGGTGCAGACCGTCACGCTCGAGACCAGGACGCCGCAGCTCACGCCGTCCAACAGCGGCGATACGCTGACCACCCAGATCGACAATCCGTACTTCTGGCAGACCGGGCCCCTGGGCTCCACCCAGATCGCCACCCTGCTGGCCTATGCCGCCAACAAGAATTTCAAGCGGGTGGCCCTGGTGGGCGAGAATTCCGACCTCGGCCAGTTGACCAACCGCTCGTTCAAGGCCGGGCTGGAGAAAACCGGCGTACAGATCGTGGCGGAGGAAATGGTGCCGCGCGGCTCGACCACGGCGGACCCGCAGATGCAGAAGGTGCGCGCGGCCAAGCCCGAGGCGATCTTCCTGACCGGCGTGACCACGCCCGAGAACGTGCTGATCCTGCGCTCGTACCGGCAACTGGGCCTGAAGATGCCGGTGCTGGGCAATTTCAACCTGTCGGTGCCGCAGACGGCGGTCGTGGCCAAGGGCCTGCTCGATGGCGTGGTGTTCGTCGACGCCTTCGATCCCGCCAAGCCGCAGGCGCGCCGCTTCATCGAGGCCTACAAGAAGGAAAACGGCGTCGAGCCCTACAACCTCAATGGCTACGGCTACGACGGGGTAATGCTGGTGGCCGATGCCATCAAGCGGGCCGGCGGCACCGACAAGGAAAAGGTGCGTGCCGCCATGCAGGCCACGCGCGGCTATGTGGGCGTACTGGGCGCGGCCGGTTCGTCCTACGGCTTTGCCGAGGGCAAGCGCACCGGCTTCGACCCCAACGGCATGGTGGTGCGCGTCTACGAGGGCGACAAGCAGGGCAAGGTCGTCTTCTCGGGCGCGCAGTGACGCGGACGGCAGCCTCATGAGCGATTTCCTCGAACTGATCGTCAGCGCTGCCGCCAGCGGTTGCGTCTACGGACTGGTGGCGCTGGCCTACCTGCTCATCACGCGCCCCACCGGCATCATCAACTTCGGCGTGGGCGAGTGGGCCACGGTGGCCGCCTTCGGCGCCTATGTCGCGCTGTCCCGCGTCGAGCTGCCCTATGCGCTGTCCATCGCGCTGGTGGCGGCGCTAATGCTCGCCGTGGGCTGGCTGACCGAGCGGTTGACCGTGCGGCCGCTGGTGGTCAGGGGAGCGCCTCCCCTGGCGCCGGTGCTGGCATTGCTGGGCATGCTGGTGGTGGTGCGAGAACTCGTGTCGCTGGGATTCGGCCCCGATCCGCAACCGGTGCCGCCGGCCTTCGGCTTCGGGCGTCTGGAACTCGGGCCGCTGGCCGGCTCGTACCAGAGCTTCTTCATCATCGCCGTGGCCGCCGTGGTGTTCGCCAGCGCCTGGTACTTCTTCGAACGCACGCTGGCCGGCAAGTCCTTCGAGGCCGTGGCCCTGGATCGCCGCGCCGCCGCGCTGATGGGCATCAACCTGTCGCGGGTGACCGCCCTGTCGTTCGCGGCGGGCGCGGTGGTGGCAGGGCTGGCGGGGCTGCTGGTCGCGCCCAACGTTTCGGCCCACTACCTGATGGGCATGCCGCTGGCCATACAGGGTTTCACCGCGCTGGTCATCGGCGGCGCGAGCCGGGTCGAAGGCGCCTTGCTGGGCGGCCTCATCCTCGCCGTTGCCGAACAGTTCACCGTGCGCTATGCGCCGGTGCCGCCCGGGCTGGCGATGGGCGTGCCGCTGGTGCTGCTCATCGTCTTCCTCCTGGTGCGGCCCGCCGGGCTGCTGCGCCCCCGGGAGGCGCGCGCATGAAAACCGTCCTGTCCTATCTGGCGGCGGCCGTGGCGCTGTCGGCGATCGCCTTCCTTCTGGGTGCCTACCAGACCGACGTCTACCGCAAGCTGCTGCTCTGGATCGCCCTGGCCATCAGCTACAACTTCCTGTTCGGCATCTCCGGGCAGATCGCCTTCTCGCACTTCAGCTTTTACGGCATCGGCGCCTACACCATCGTCATCCTCATCACGCAGGCCGGGTTGCCCCTGCCTCTGGCCGTGCTGGCAACGGTGGCGGTGTGCGTGGCGCTGGCGCTGGTGGTGGCCATACCGGCCACGCGGCTGGAAGGCTTCTACCTGGCGCTGGCGACGCTGGCCTTCGCGCAGTTGTTCATCGTGGTGCTGAACGAAGGCGGCTCGATCACCGGCGGCACCGGCGGACTGGCCAGCTACCGGCTGCCGGAGATCCTCGGCGTGCGGGTGGCCGGCCCCTGGTACACGGTCGTCATCGTCGTGCTGATGCTGGCCACGCTCGCCATCGTCGGACGGCTGGACCGCTCGTGGTTCGGCCGTGCCTGCCGTGCGGTGCGCGACAACCCCGAGGCCGCGGCCGCCATGGGCGTCAATGTGCGGCGCACCAAGATCATCGCCTATACGATCACCAGCGCGCTGGCGGGCGTGGCCGGCATGGTCTACGCCTTTGTCGACAACACCGTCAATCCTCACATCTTCGGCCTGGAAAACGCCTTCCTGCTGTTGTTCATGGTCATCGTGGGCGGCAGCGGACGCATGGCGGGCGCCATCCTGGGCGCGGTGCTGCTGTACGTCATGCCCTTCGTGCTGTCGCCGCTCATCGGCCATCACCATGCCCTGGTGTTCGGCATCTTCATGGTGCTGGCGGTGCTGTTCCAGCCGCGCGGGCTGATCGGGCTGTGGGACCGCTGGCAACGCCGGCGGCGCCAGCCGCCCGCTCCCCGCCCGCAGATCGCCAAGGGCGAGGCAGTGAAGCGGGAGGGTCTCGCATGACGGCCGCCGCTCCCTTGCTGCAGGTGCGAGGCCTGTGCAAACGCTTCGGCGGACTGCACGCGGTCTCGGACCTCGACCTGGACGTACGGGCCGGCGAAGTGCTGGGCGTGATCGGCCCCAACGGCGCGGGCAAGACCACCACATTCAACATGATCGCCGGCGCCTTCGAGCCCACCAGCGGCGACATCGTGTTCGACGGCGAATCGCTGGCGGGCGTCCCCACCCACGGGTTCGCGCCGCGCGGCATCGTGCGCACGTTCCAGCACAACAAGTCGTTCGACAGCCTGTCGGTGTGCGAGAACGTGATGGTGGGCATGCATACCCGCATGCCGGCCTCGCTATGGCAGGTGCTGGCCGGCACGCCGGCCTCCCATCGCGCCGAGCGCGAGGCGCGGCGGCGGGCCGAGGAGCTGGTCGACTTCGTGGGCCTGGCCGAGTTCGCGCAGGCCGAGGTCTCCACGCTGTCGTTCGGCCAGGGACGGCTGCTGGAAATCGCCCGCGGCCTGGCCGCCCGGCCGCGCCTGATGCTGTTCGACGAGCCGGCGGCCGGGCTCGCTCCCGGCGAATGCGCGCGCCTGGAGGAAATCATTCGCGGCATCTCCCGGCAAGGCATCGCGGTACTGCTGATCGAGCACGACGTGCGCTTCCTGATGGCGCTGGCCGACCGGGTGGCGGTGCTCAATTTCGGCCGCAAGATCGCCGACGGCACGCCCGAGGCCGTGCAGGCGGATCCCGCCGTGATCGAGGCCTACCTCGGCAATGTGGAGAACCTCGCCCATGCTTGAACTTCGCAACGTCAGCGGCGGCTATGGCCATGGCCCCGTGGTGCGCAACGTCAGCCTGCGGGTGGACAAGGGCGAGACCGTCGCGCTGCTGGGTCCCAACGGCGCCGGCAAGACCACCTTGCTCGCGGCGCTCTCGGGCATCCTGCCGCAGCGTTCGGGCCTGGTGCGGCTGGACGGCACCGACCTCGCCGGATTGCCCAGCCACCGCATCGTCGAGCGCGGCCTGGTCCAGGTGCCCGAAGGGCGCCACGTCTTCGCGCCGCTGTCGGTGGAAGACAACCTGCGGCTGGGCTCGGTCGCTCTGGCGCGGCGCGGCAAGGCCCGGGCCGACGAACATTTCGACTTCGTCTATGGCCTTTTCCCGCGCCTGGCCGAACGGCGGCGCCAGCTCGCCGGCACGCTGTCGGGCGGGGAACAGCAGATGGTCGCCATCGGCCGCGCGCTGATGTCGGCGCCGGGCATGCTGCTCCTGGACGAACCTTTTCTTGGCCTGGCGCCGCGCGTGGTGGACGAGATCCGCGCGGCGCTGGACCGGCTGCGCGCCCAGGGCCTGACCATGCTTCTGGTCGAGCAGAAGCTCGACATCGCGCTGCCGTTCACCCAGCGCGCCTATGTGCTGCTGAAGGGTCGCATCGCCATGACAGCCGACAGCGCCGTGCTCGCCCGCCGCGACGACCTGGCGCAGCTCTATTTCGACCTGGCGCGGCAGGAGCAGCCGGCCTGAGACATTTTTCATCCGGAGCAACACCATGACTTCTTTCGTTCCCATCCGCGGCCTGCACCACTTCGCCTACCGCTGCCGCGACGCCGAGGAGACCCGCCGTTTCTACGAAGACGTGCTGGGCCTGCCCCTCACCCACCTGGTACGGGCCGACACCATCCCGAGCACCGGCGAGAACTGCCCCTACGTGCACCTGTTCTTCGAGATGACCGACGGCAGCAGCGTGGCCTTCTTCGACCTGGGCGACGACCAGGCGGCCGAGCCTTCGCCCAACACGCCGCGCTGGGCCAACCACCTGGCGCTGCGGGTCGACTCGGTACAGGCGGTCGAGGAAGCGCGCGCGCGGCTGATCGCGGCCGGCGTGGACGTGCTGGGCCCGGTGGACCACGAGGGTTTCGTGCAATCGATCTATTTCTTCGATCCCAATGGCGTGCGGCTGGAGCTGACCACCCAGGTGGCCAGCGAGGAGGAAATGGCGGCGTACCGCGCCAGTGCCCGTGCCCTGTGCGACGCCTGGACGCAAGAGAAGGCCGCGCGCCGCGCGGCCGCCGCCCGCTGAACCGAAGGAACCCGCCCAGCATGAGCAACGACAGACAGGTCCATGACACCCAGGCGGAATGGGTGCACATCGAGTTTCCCGAACAGGCGGCGTTCAAGTCCGTCTATGGCTTTGCCGGTTCGCTCGGAACCATCCATCTCGAGGGCGTACGCTACGTGCCCCGGGGCGTGCCTTCCCGCACCCTGCTGGTCTACATGCACCCGGCCACCACGCTGCAGCTGCTGCCCATGCCGCGGGCCATGGCGGCGCGCGGCATGCACGTGCTGTGCGCGGGCAGCCGCTACGCCCGCAACGACAGCGCCCTCATCATGGAGAACGTGGTGGTGGACCTGGGCGCCTACATCCGCCATGCCAGGGAAGTCTGGGGTTACGAGAAAGTCGTGCTGATGGGCTGGTCCGGCGGCGGCTCGCTCTCGCTGTTCTACCAGTCGCAGGCCGAACGTCCCACCATTACCCACACGCCGGCGGGCGATCCCTGCGCCATTACCACCGCCGGCCTGATCCCGGCCGACGCCCTGATTTTCCAGGCGGCCCACGTGTCGCGGGCCGTCACCTTCGCCGACTGGATCGATCCGAGCGTCATCGACGAAAACGACCCCGACCGGCGCGACCCGGAACTGGATCTCTACCATCCCGACCGCAAGCCGCCCTACTCGGCAGAGTTCCTCGCGCGCTACCGCGCGGCCCAGCTGGCCCGCATCCGGCGGCGCACGGCCTGGGTCAAGGAAACGCTGGAGACGCTGCGGCGCGGCAACGGCAAGGAGATGGAGCGCGGTTTCGCCACCCATCGCACGATGGCCGAACCGCGCTTCCTGGACGGCAGCATCGACCCCAACGACCGGCCGATCGGCACCTGCTTCATGGGCATTCCCGAGACGGCCAATAACGGCCCCATCGGACTGGCCCGGTTCTCCACGCTGCGTTCGTGGCTGTCGCAATGGTCGCCGGACGACACCAACGCGCATGGCGAGAAATGCGCCGCGGGCGTCCACGTGCCGCTGCTGGCGATCGAGCACTCGGCCGACGACGCCGTGCCGCAGCCGCACACCCGCCGCATTTTCGATGCGGCCGCCAGCCGCGACAAGAACATGACCGTCATCAAGGGGGCCAACCACTACTTCGTCGGCCAACCCGAACATCTACAACAGGCAGGGGACCTATGCATCGACTGGCTGCGGCAGCGCAAGCTGCTTGATTGACCGGCGGGGCGTCGGCCCGCGGGACAGGTCCTGACGGCCCGGCAGACCGCCACTTCACCTGGCGACACGCATCGCATCCGGACGCCCGCGCGCGCCTGGAGGGCGTTGCTTTGCCTGTCGCCAGGCATGGTCCCGGGCCGGGAGGGGGAGCCCGGGAGCCGTCGTTCCCCTCGCTTGGCTTGGCGGGCAGGAGGCAGACACGGGAGAGCCCGCTCCCGGCACGGCAGTCGTTCATCCATCAAACAAGAGGAGACACCATGAAAACACGCATCGCGACATCCGCCGCGATCGGCGGCCTCGTGGCCGCCGCCCTGGCCGGCGCCGCCCAGGCGCAGACCAACGTCACGCTGTACGGCATCATTTCGGAGGGCCTGTCCTACACCACGAACGTCGGCGGCAAGAGCCTGACCGAACTCAAGGGCAACGTCATGCAGGTCTCGCGCTGGGGGCTGCGCGGCACCGAGGACCTGGGCGGCGGCACGCGCGCCCTGTTCAACCTGGAGAACGGCTTCTCGCCGGATACCGGCGTCTGGACCCAGGGCCGCCTGTTCGGCCGTACCGCCATCGTCGGCCTGGCCAACGACAAATGGGGCCAGCTCACCATCGGCCGGCAGATGGACGCCATGTCGCAGACCCTCGCGGGTTACGAATCGGCCATCCAGTTCGCCTCCATCGGTACCCATATCGGCGACAACGACAACCTCTTCCCGGTCGCGCGCGTCAGCAACTCGGTGCAGTACATGCACAGGTTCTCCGGCTTCCAGTTCATCGGCGTCTACGGCGCAGCGGAAAAGCCCGGCGACTCCAAGGACAACCGCAGCATCAGCGCCGGCCTGGGCTACACCCGGGGTCCCTGGTCGATCAGCGCGGCCTTCCACGACATGCGCCGGCCCAACAGCGCCACCAATCCCAACGGCGCCGTCTACGGCGACTGGGGCGTCACCTCGCCCTTCGTCACCAGTCCGGGCGGGGCCGGCGTGGAGCGCCAATCCATGTACGGCGCCGGGACCTCCTACGCCATCACCCCGGCGCTGAAGGTGTCGGCCCTGTACACGCACAGCAAGTTCGACTACTTCGACAACAGCGACCTGAAGCTGTCCAACTACGAAGGCACGATCACCTACTTCATCAATCCCAGCACGCTGGTGGGAGCCGGCTACATCTTCACCGACGGCAAGTACAGCAGCAATGGCAACAAGCCCAAGTGGCACCAGCTCAACCTGGGCATCGACTACTTCCTGTCCAAGCGCACCGACATCTTCCTGGTGGGCATCTACCAGAAGGCGGCCGGCGACGCGCGGTACGCGCAGATCTTCAGCAACCTGCCGTCGGACTCGAAGACGCAGATGTCCGTCATCGCCGGGATACGGCACAAGTTCTGAGGAACCCGCGGGCCGCCGCCGAAGGCTCGCGCGGCGGCCCGCCACGGCGTTCAGCGAGGCGCCAGCCGGAAATCGTAGTGCGCCTCCCAATAGGGCCGGTCCAGCACGCGGCCGTCGCTGGCGGTTCCCGGGCCCATGCGCTCGAACGGCACGATGAGGCTGTCCCGCACGCCGAACACGACGTCCGTCTCCAGGTACGGGCTGTCCGCCACGAACAGGTGCGTCGCCACGGGAACGTGCCCGTCGGCGGAGACGATCATATGGATATGCCCGGGCCGGTTGGGGTCCCGCCCCATGCGCTCGATCATGCGCCCCACCGGACCGTCCATGGGAATCGGGTAGAAGCTCGGGCGGATGGACCAGAACCAGTAGCGTCCGCCCTCGTCCGTGCGGATGCGGCCGCGCGCCAGCATCTGCGTATTGCCCTCCAGCTGCATGTCGTAGACGCCTTCGCCGTCCCCGGACCAGATGTCCAGCAGCGCCCCGGCCAGGGGGCGGCCTTCGGTGTCGGTCACCCGGCCTTGATAGAACGCCGGCTCGCCGCGCACGCCGGCCCCCAGGTCGGCGCCCAGCGGCAGCTCGGGCGCGCCTTCCCAATAGTAGGGTCCCAGCACCGTCGCTTCCGTCGCCGGCGTGGCGGCGCCGGCGGCCGCGCCGCTCGCCCGGGCCTGCGCCAGCGCGACGACCAGCATGGACAGTCCCAGCGTATCGGAAAGCAGGATGAACTCCTGTCGCTTGTCGTCGCATGTCTGGCCGACCGCCGTCAGGAACTGGATCGCCCCCATCCACTCCTCGGGACGCAGGTCTACCTTGCGCGCGAAGGCGTGCAGATGCTCGACGAGCTGGGTCATGACGAAGCGAAAGCGTTCATCCTCGCAGCCCGACAAGGTGGCAATGACTTCTTCGGTCAGATCCAGCGCACATGTGTCCGGTGCATTCATTTTCATGTCTCCTGATTTCCTGTTGCGTGGGGCGGCGGCAATCCCCGCCCGGCGGGCGCTCCGGCACGGCCGGCGTCCCGCCGTGATAATCTGGCCCCCCTTCCTGTGGAGAGAGGCGGCCGGCCGCCGCACGCCATGGAACTTCGCCATCTACGATACTTTTCCGCCCTGGCGGAATGCCTCAACTTCACGCGGGCGGCCGAACGCGTCCACGTGACCCAGTCCACGCTCTCGCACCAGATACGGCAGCTGGAAGAAGAGCTCGGACATGTGCTGTTCGAGCGCATCGGCCGCAAGGTCATGCTCACCGAGGCCGGCGAGACCTTCCTCGGATACGCATCCCGGGCATTGCGCGAAGTCGACCAGGGATTGGGCGAGCTGCGGCAGGCGTCGGGTTCGCTGAAAGGCGAAGTCCGGATCGGCGCGACGCTCACCTTCAACATGAACTTCCTGCCGGAATGCCTGGCGCGGTTCATGGGCAGGCATGCGGGCGTGAAGATCGTCGTCGAGGAGCTGTCCGCCCAGGACATCGCCAACGGCCTCATCGCCGGACAGCTCGACGTCGGGGTGGCATACCAGCCCCCCGACCCGCAGGCCCTGTGGTTCGAGCCGCTGCACAGCGAGGAAATGGTCCTCGTGGTCTCGTCCTCGCACCCATATGCCCGGCGGCGGCGCGTCGGCATGGTGGAATTGCACAAGCAGCCTCTCGTGCTGCTGTCGTCGCAATTCACCACGCGCCGCCTGCTGGACGAATGCTTCGCCAGCTGCGGCGCGCAGCCGCTGGTCGTGGTCGAGATGAACGCAGTCATGCCCATGATCGGCCTGGTCGCCAAGACGCAGTTGGGAACGATCATCTCGGAGCATGCCGTGCCGGAACGCAGCGACATCTGCGTGCTCCCATTGGAAAACCCCAATCCGCTGCGCACGCCGGGACTGCTGTGGAAGCGCGGAGCGCCGCAGTCGCCCGCGGCGAAGGCGCTCGCCACGGAGATCCGGCGCACGGCGCTCAAGCGCAGCCTGCGCAAGTTCACGGCCGCGCCGCCGGACAAGGCATAGCGCCCGCCCTGCGCCGCCGCGTCAGCGCCGCGCGGCCAACCGCTCACGCGCCGCCCCGAGGACCGCATCGTTATGTTCGCCGAGCGTGGGCGGCGCCGTGACCTCCGTTCCCCGCTGGCCATCGAAGCTGACGGGCGAGCGCACGGTCCGCCAGCGTCCCACGGTCGGATGCTCAGTCTCGATCTCCAGCTGCAGGTGCCTGGCCTGGGGATCGGCCAGCGCCTCGCTGGTGTCGTACATGGGAGCATGCGGCACATCCTGGGCCTCGAGCCGGGCGCACCAGTAGGCGCGGGGATGGCGGGCGAACGCCTCGCCCAGTATCCCGATGAGATCGTCCTGGTGGCGGATGCGTCCCTCCCTCGTCGAAAAGCGGGGATCGTCCAGCAGGCCCGGCTGCTCGATCGCCAGCGCCAATCCCCGCCAGAACTTCTCGGGCGAGGACATGTGCAGGGCCACCCATTTGCCGTCCTGGCACTCCAGCACATAGGACTGGGAGACGCTCGGGCGGCTGAAGGGTCCCATGATTTCCCCTTCGGAGAAGTAGTGGGTAAAGGCGTCCAGATTGAAATGGCACATCGCCTCCAGCATCGACACGTCCACCCGCCGGCCCACGCCCGTACGCTGTCTCTCGATCAGCGCGCCCATGATTCCGTAGGCCGCATAGAAGCCGGTCAGCGCGTCCGCCATCGCCGGACCGACCACCCGCGGGTTCGCCGGATTGACCAGGAGGCGCAGATAGCCGCTGGCCGCCTGCGCCACGGTATCGTAGGCCGGCCGCCGCGCGGCCGGGCCGTCCTGGCCGAAGCCGCTGATGGCGCAATAGACGAGCCGGGGATTGATCCCGCGCAGCCGTTCGCAGCCGGCGCCCAGGCGCTCCGCCGCGCCGGGGCGGAAGTTCTGGATGTAGACGTCCGCTTCCCGCACCAGTTCGTCGAACACCGCGGCGTCGCCGGCCGCCTTGGTGTCCAGCGTGACGCTCTTCTTGTTGCGGTTGTAGGTCTGGAAATGCGGGCTGTAGAGCCCGCCCCGGAATGCCCGGAACGGGTCCCCGGTCTGCGGCTGTTCGATCTTGATCACCTCCGCGCCCAGGTCGGCCAGCAACATGCCGGCCGCCGGCCCGGTGATGAATGTCCCCTGTTCGAGAACCCTGATTCCCTCGAGTACCTTGGGCATAGATGCTTCCGTTGAAATGCGTGGTCAATGCGTTTCGTGCCTGTCTCAATCGACCCGGATGTTGCGCGTCTTGGCGATGCGCCCGTAGATTTGGGCGTCCCGCCGCACCATCGCAGCCATGTCGGCACGGCTCACGCCCAGCGGCTCGGAGTTGAGATCCCTTATGCGGCGCTGCAGACCGGCATCCTGGCTCGCCGCAAGCATGGCCGCGTGCAGCCGTTCAAGCACGGCCGGCGGCGTGGCGGCGGGCGCCCAGAAACCGTGCCAGGACATCATCGCCAGATCGGGCACGACTTCGGCAAAGGTGGGGGTATCCGGCAGCGCGGGATGGCGCTGGGGTCCGGAATAGGCCAGCGGCTTGACCTTGCCGGCCGCGATCAGGGGATAGGCGCTCGCCATGGGCTCCAGCACCACGTCCACCTGCCCGCCCATGAGATCGGGAATCGGCGAGGTGCGGTAGGGCACGTGCAGCATGTTGGTCCCGGTCTCGTCCTTGAGCCATTCCATTACGAGGTGGGAGGGACTGCCCGCGCCATAAGAGGCGTGCGAGATCGCGCCAGGCCTGGCCTTGGCCTGGTCCAGCAGGGCCCGCAAGGATTTGGCCGGGAACTGCGGGCCCGAGATGAGCACCAGGCCCTGGCTCATCGTCGTGGAAACCGGCACGAGGTCCTTTTCCGGCTGGAACGGCAGCTTGCCGTAGATGGACGGATTGATGGTGAACGCCGTCGAGACGTTGTAGAGGATGGTGTAGCCGTCGGCCGGAGACTGGGCCACCGCGGCCCCCGCCAGATTGCCGGCCGAGCCTGGCTTGTTCTCGATGACGAAGGGCACGCCCAGGTTCTTGGTCGCATATTCGCCGTACATGCGCGCGAACACGTCGGGCGGCGTGCCCGCCGCGAACCCCACGATCACGCGTATGGGCTTGCTGGGCCACTCCGGCGAGGCCGCCGGCGCCGGCGTCGAGGCGAAGAGAGCCAGGCCGCAGCATGCGGCCAGCAGTGTTCCGAATTTCATTCGATGTCTCCGGTTCTCGTTTTTCAGGAAGCCGCTATCCCGGCGGCGGCGGGGATCAACGGTTGGCGGACGGCGCTCCGTCGCTCCAACCTGGGGGAAGTTCGCCTTCGTAGGCCACTTCGCGCGTGGCCTGATAGGAAAGCGCGAATCCGATGGACTGTTCGAGCTCTTCGGCGAGGTGCGCGACCAGCCCCGCCGTCCTTGCCAGGATGGGAACGCCTTTCAAGGCCGTTACCGGATAGCCGACATCCAGCAGCACGGCGGGAATCGCCGCCGATACATTGAGCTTGAGCTCCTTGCCGAGCACGGCGGGTATGGTCCGTTCGACGGCCTCGGCGATGGCGACGAAACGCGCTTTCCTGCCGTGCCGGTCCGCAACGCCGAACAAGGCATCGACGCGGGGGTCGCGGGCCTTGTGCAGCGGATGTCCATAGCCGGGAATGGCGCGGCCCGCGGCCCGATAGGCGCGGATCACGGACTGCGCCGCCGCATCGATGTCGCCCTGCGGACCGGCTTCGCGGTCGATCTCGCTGAACATGCGGCCGGCGTTCTCGGCGGCTCCCAGTATTACGGAACCGCAGCCGAGAATGCCCGCCGCCACTGCCCCTTGGAGCGCCTCGGGCGCCGCCGCCAGCGTCATCCGGCTGGCCTGGACGCTGGGCACCAGGCCATGTTCGGCGATGGCCACGAGTGTCGCATCGAGGATCGCCGACGTCGCCGCGTCGGGGCGACGTCCGGTGACCAGGAAGTGGAAGTAGTCGGTGAACGACAGCTTGCCGATGAGCTCGGCACAAAGGTCCTGCCCCCGAACCACGATGCGATGCTCGTCCGAAGTCGAGATACGGGTCCTGGGCCGGGTTTCCTTGCCGATCTTCATGCCGTCATCCTCCGCTTGCTGTCGTTGGCGACATCTTAGGCAAGCCGTACCGAAGACAGAAATGATGATGGTCAATGCAATCCATCGTTGGTGTCGATGGATGGGAGGAAGCGGAAGGTGCCGGCTCAGCGGCGCGGGGCGATGGCCGAGCCGCGGGCGATGAGTTCCGGCCGGATGCGGATGCGGCGTGGCGCGGACACCGGCCCTCCGGCGGCGTCCCTGGCGTCGATGCGGGCAAGGAGCAGTCCGGCGGTGGATTCGGCCAACGCATCGATGGGCAGCCGGATGGCCGCCAGCGGCGGTGTCGTCAATTCGTACCACTTGGGGTCGCCGTAGCCCACCACCGAGATGTCCGACGGAATGGACAGGCCATGTTCGCGGATGACCGCCAGCGCGACGATGGTCAGCTCGGAACTGCCGATGACCACCGCGGTGGGCCGCTCTCGCGCGGCCAACAGCCGGCGCATGGCCTCGGCGCCGTACTCCTGGCGCGGCGGCACCTGCACGACCAGATCGGGGTCCGGTTCCAGTCCCGCCTCGGCATGGGCCTTCACGAAGCCGCGCAGGCGGTCCCGGCCGGGCTTGATGCGCGCGTATCCGCCCACGTAGCCGATGCGCCGGTGGCCCAGCGCCAGCAGGTGGGCCGCCGCGTCATGCGCCGCCGCGGCATCGTCCATCGCCACCACGTCGGTGGCCAGCGCCGCGACGCTGCGTATCAGTTGCACCGCGGGCGTGCCGGCCAGCAGTTCGACCGTGCGGGGCAGGGGCGCCGGTGAAGGCGTGATGACGATCCCGGCGGCGCGGGCCTGGATCAGCGCCTGGACTTCGCCGCACTCGGCGTCGGGATCGTCCTCGGTGATCGCCAGCACCATCTGGAAGCCGGCGTCGCGGCAGCGTTCGGCCAGGCGCTTGGCGATGGCGCTGTAGAAATCGTTCTGGATGTCGGGGATGACCAGTCCCACCAGCGGGCTGGCGCCGCCGCGCAGGATGCGCCCGGAGGCGTTCAGCACGTAGCCCAGTTCCCGCGCCGCCTGCCGCACCCGCGCCTTGGTGTCGTCGCTGAGCTTGGGATGATCGTTCAGCGCGCGCGAGACGGTGGTGTGCGAAATGCCCAGCGCTGCAGCGATGTCCTTGATGGTGACGGGACCGTGGGCGGGCTTGGAACTGGCCATGGGCTTCCTGTGGGCATCCGGTGCCCAGAGTGTACCCGTCCGCCTGTCCGCGCGCGGGCAGGCGGCCACTGCAGGCACGCGGCTATTGCACGCTGATGCCGGCGTCCTTGACGATGCGCGCCCACTTGGCGAGGTCCTCCTTGATCACGCCGGCGAAGGCCTGCCGCGAGTCGCCGATGGGTTCGCCGCCCAGTTCCTGGAAACGGCGCCGCACGTCGTCGGCCTGCAGGATGCGCGCCAGTTCGGCATGCAGCTTATCGATGACGGGCGCGGGCGTGCGGGCCGGCGCCAGGATGCCGTACCACGACGAGACATCGAAGCCGGGCACGCCGCCCTCGGCCACGGTGGGAATGTCGGGCGCCCCGGCCGCGCGCTTGCCCGATGTCATCGCGATGGCCTTGAGCTTGCCGCTCTTGATGAAGGGGTCCGCGGTGGCCAGCGCCGTCACCAGCAGCGGCACCTGTCCGCCCACCACGTCCGTGACCGCCTGCCCGCCGCCCTTGTAGGCCACGTGCGACATGCGTATGCCCGTGCGGGACTTCAGCAGTTCGCCCGCCAGATGGCCGGTGCTGCCCAATCCTGCGGACGAGAAATCCAGGTCGGCGTCGGCGCGCCTGCCCAGGGCCACGAGCTCGGGCAGCGTGGAGGCCTTCAGCTGCGGATTGGCGACAATGATCAGCGGCACCAGCACCACCCGCGACACTGGCGCGAGGTCGCGCTCGACGTCGAAGGGCAGCTTCTGGTACAGGCTGGGATTGATCACCATGGTGCCGTCGGCGGCGAACAGCAGCGTATAGCCGTCCGGCTCGGCCTTGGCGACGATGTCCGCGCCGATGTTGCCGTTGGCGCCGGGCCGGTTCTCGACCACGACCTGCTGGCCGAAGGCGGTGGAGAGTTTCTGGCCCACCAGCCGCGCGAACACGTCGCTGGTGCCGCCCACCGCGAACGGGACGATCAGGCGGATGGGCTTGTCGGGATAGCGGGCGGCGGGCTGGGCGGACGCCGGTCCGGGATTTGCCAGCAGCAGGGCGGAAAGCAGGCTGGCGGCAAGCGCGAGGCGCCGCCCGCGGCCGCATCGTTGGGTATCGGGGTCCATAGGCATGTCTCCTCTGGCGTCTGTGCGCCTTGATGGTGAGTCAGTCCGGACCGGTCTCGGCCAGTCGCCGCCTGACGTATTCCACCAGCCCGCCCTGCCGGATCATGTCGGCCAGGAAGGGCGGATGGACGGGAAACGGGTAGGCGCGCGCTCCCAGCCAGACCTGTCCGCCGTCCAGGTCCACCCGGATCGCGTCGCCTTCGCGGGCGTCGCGGACCGCGTCCGGGCAGGCCACCAGCGGCAGCCCGTTGTTGAGCGCGTTGCGAAAGAAGATGCGGGCGAAGCTCTCGGCCACGATGCACGAGATGCCTGCCGCCTGCAGCGCCAGCACCGCATGCTCGCGCGAGGAACCACAGCCGAAGTTGCGGCCCGCGACCAGCACGTCGCCGGGCCGGACCCGTGCGGCGAATCCGGGGTCCAGCGGTTCCATGCAATGGCGGGCCAGCACTTCCGGACTATGCGAGGTCAGGTAGATGGCGGGAATGATCACGTCGGTGTCGATGTCGTCGCCGAAACGGCGCACCGTTGCGCTGGCTTGCGTCACAGCGCCTCCGGATGGATGAGTTCGCCCGCCACGGCGCTGGCCGCCGCGACGTGGGCGTTGGCCAGGTAGACCTGGGAACCCGGATCCCCCATGCGGCCGCGGTAGTTGCGGTTGGTGGTCGCCACGCAGACCTGCCCCTCGGCCAGCACGCCCGTGCTCAGCCCGGCGCAGGCGCCGCAGGTCGAGGGCGACACCAGCGCGCCGGCCTCGGCGAAGATGTCGATCAACCCCTCGGCCAATGCCTGCCGGTAGATGTCCCGCGTGGCCGGCACGACCACGCAGCGCACGCCGCGCGCCACCTTGCGTCCGCGCAGGATGGCCGCGGCCTGGCGCAGGTCGGTCAGGGTGCCGTTGGCGCAGTTGCCGATGTAGGCCTGGTCCACCCGCACGCCGCGCACCTCGGCCACGGGCGTCACGTTGCCTGGCGAGTAGGGCTTGGCGCACAGGACCGGCAGCGTCTCCAGCGCCACCTGCAGGCGGCCGGCATAGTCGGCGTCCGCGTCCCCGTGCTCGATCATGCCGACACCGCCCGTTGCGCGCCGAGCCCATTCCCGCGTCGCATCGTCGGGCGGCACGATGCAGGTCTTGGCGCCGGCCTCCACCGCCATGTTGCACAAGGCCATGCGCTCGTCCATGCCTAGTCCGGCCACGCCCGGGCCACCGAACTCCATGCTCTGGTAGGCCGCCCCGTCCACGCCCAGGCGCTGGAGCAGGTGCAGGATGAGGTCCTTGCCGGTTACGTAGGCCTGCCGCAGGCCATGGAACTCGATGCGCAGCGTGCCCGGGACGGTGAACCACAGCTCGCCCAGCGCCAGCGCCGCCGCGATGTCGGTGGAACCCATGCCTATGCCGATCGCCCCGAAGGCGCCATAGGTGCAGGTATGGGAATCGCCGCCGACGATCAGGTCGCCGGGACGCACCAGGCCCAGCTCGGGCAGCAGCGTGTGCTCGATCCCGCCCGTGCCGATGTCGTAGTGGTGCCGCACGCCGTGCTCGTCGGCGAAACGCTGGAGCGACCGCAGCGCGCGCGCCGAGGCCACGTCCTTGGGCGGCGCGAAATGATCGCCCACCAGCACCGCCAGGTCCGGTTCGCGCAGCCGCGCCACGCCCATCTGCGCCAGCCGCTCGAAGGCGATCGGCCCGCTGACGTCGTTCAACAGCGCGCGGTCGATCCGGGCCGTGACGATCTCGCCGGGGCGCACCCGGTCGCGCCCGGCGTGGCGGGCGAAGATCTTCTCGGTGGCGGTCATGCCCATGGGCGGCTCCCGGATGCCATCAGCGCGCCGCCCGGCGCTCGCGCTGGCGGACCAGCGCCGTCAACGTCGCGTTGACCGGGGCCTGCATGCCCGCCAGCGCCGCTTCCCGGGGCACGGCGCCGTTGATGACATCGATCTCGCTGGGCCTGCCATTCTCGATATCCTGCAGCAGCGACGGCTTGGCATTGGGGATCTTGGCGCCGAACGCGCGCACATGGGCCACCGGATCCTGCACCGCCAACGCAACGCCGCGCGCCCGCGCGACTTCCCAGGCCTCGACCGCCGCGGCCCGGCTGACCGGCCCCATGTCGGCATCGTCCATGACCTCGCCCACCGTCATGCCGGTCAGCGCGCACGGCGCGCTATAGGCCACGTTGCAGATCAGCTTCTCCCACTGCATGGCGGCGATGTTGTCCACGGCCTCGGCCTTGAAGCCGGCCGCCCGCCACAGGGCCGCGATGGCGTCCACCTGCTCGCGCGCCAGCGTCGAGTAGGCGCCCATGCGGATGATCTCCATCCCGTTGTGGAAAGTGTGGCCGGGACCGCGCATCTGCGCGCCGAAGCCGCCGGCGATACCGACCGCCACCCGCTCCGCGCCCACCGCCCGCGCCACCAGGTCCGCGCTGCCCATGCCGTTCTGGATCGTCAGCACGCGGGTGGCCGGTCCCACGGCCGGAGTCAGCCGGCCCGCCGCCTCGGCCACGTGGGCGGCCTTGACCGCCACCACGATCAGGTCCATGGGTTCGGCGGGCACCTGCTCCAGTGCGCGCACCCGCACCACCCGGTCGCCGCTCGCGCCTTCCACGCGGAGCCCACGCTCCTGCATGGCGGCTACGTGTTCCGTCCAGGTGTCCACCGCCACCACGTCGTTGCCGCCGCCCGCCAGCAGGCCGGCATAGATGGAGCCCATGGCCCCGCAGCCCATCACCAGGATCTTCATGCGCGTCTCCTTCACGCCAGCAGTTGTCCGATCGCCTCGCGCAACTCCGGCTTGCGCTCCAGCCCGAAGCCCGGCGCGTTCGACGGCGCGATGCGGCCATCGCCCGCCACACACTCGTCACCATAGCCGCCGAAGGGCTGGAACACGCCGGGATAGGCCTCGCAGCCGCCCAATTGCAGCCCCACGGCGATGTGCAGGTTGATCAGGTGGCCGCCATGGGGATAGAGCTGCGCGCGCCGGTAGCCGTGGGCCTCCATCTCGGCCAGGATGCGGGCGTACTCCGTCAGGCCATAGCTCAGCCCCGCGTCCATCTGGAAGATGTCCCGGTCCGGCCTCATACCGCCGAAGCGCATGAGGTTCCGCGCATCGGCAGCCGAGAACAGGTTTTCGCCCGTGGCCACCGGCCCCGGGTAGTGTTCGATGAACCGGCGGTTGGCGTCGAAATCCAGCGGGTCGCAGGCTTCCTCGAACCATCTCAGGCCGTAGGGCGCCAGGGCGTGGGCATAGGCCGCCGCCTCGTCGATGGAAAAGCGGCCGTTGGCATCGACCGCCAGCCGGGCGCCCTCGCCCGCGACCTCCAGCGCCGCCTCGACCCGCGCGATGTCGGTGGCCAGGTCGGCGCCGCCTATCTTCATCTTGAAGGCCGGGAATCCCATGTCGCGATAGCGCTGCAGCTCGTCGCGCAGGATGGCGCACGGATCGCCGGGATAGTAGTAGCCGCCCGCCGCATAGACGTCCACGTCGTCGCGCAGGCGCGAGACACCGTGCGCGCGGCCTATGGTCTGGAATGCCGGCTCGTCGTCCAGCTTGGCGTTGAGGTCCCAGAATGCCAGCTCCAGCGCGGCCACCGCCGCCGCCCGGTCGCCATGGCCGCCGGGTTTTTCGTTGCGCATCGCGCAGGCATGCACCTTCGCGGGATCGAAGCGGCGGCCCGACGCATCCAGCAGGGATTCCGGCCGGGCCGCCAGCAGGCGCGGGAAGAAGCGCTCGCGCAGCAGCCCTCCTTGCGCATAGCGGCCAATGGAGTCGAAAGCGATGCCGGCCACCGGCCTGCCGCCACGCACGACGTCGGTGATCACGGCGACCAGCGACACGGTGTGCTCAGAGAAATTGACCAAGGCGTTGGAGATGTCGCCGCGCAGCGGGACCGTCAGTTCCCGCAGCTCCTTGATGATCATGGTGACGCTTCCTTTCGGGGATGTTTGCGGCGACCCGGCCGGCCGCAGCTTTTCATCCTGGCCGCCAGGATAAATGCACACGTGTGCATCAGTCAAGCGATCCCTCCACCGGGGGGAAACCCGCGCCCCCGCCATGCTATCGTCATGGCCAGTCCGGCCGCCCCGCGGCCTCCGATACGGCACGCCACCATGGACGCTCTCAACGCATTCTTTTCGACCCCGGCCATCCGGGCCATCTGGACCGACCAGGCGGTAACCGCCGCCATGATCCGCTTCGAGGCCGAACTGGCCGCCGCCCAGCGCGACTGCGGCGTCATCCCGGCCGAGGCGGCGGCGATCATCATCGCCACCTGCTCGTCGTTGTCCGTAGACGCCGGCAAGCTCGCGGCCGACGCCCGCGTGGCGGGCACCCTGGCCATCCCCCTGGTCAAAATGCTCAAGGCCGCCGTCTCGAAAAAGGACGAAGGCGCCGCCGCCTACGTGCACTATGGCTCGACCAGCCAGGATCTGGCCGACACCGCCATGGTCACGCTGGCCAGGCAGTCGCTGGACCTGCTGCGGACCGAACTGGTCCGGCTCGGCGACGCGCTGGCCGCCCAGGTCGAGGCTCATCGGCACACGCCGCTGCTGGGCCGCACGCTGATCCAGCCCGCGGCGCCCGTCACCTTCGGCTGGAAGGTCGCCGGCTGGCTCGATGCCGCGGGGCGCAGCAGCGTGGCCCTGAAACGCGCGGGCGACGAAGCCTGCACGCTGCAGTTCGGCGGTGCCAACGGCACGCTGGCCACCCACTACGGCGAAGGCCAGCGCGTCGCGCGGGCGCTCGCCGACCGGTTGGGCCTGCGCGTACCCGCCATCTCGTGGCAGGGCGGCCGCGACCGCGTGGCGCGGCTGGGCAGCGAACTGGCCATCCTGTGCGGCGCGCTGGGCAAGATCGGCCGCGACCTCTCCCTGCTCATGCAGGCCGAGGTGGCCGAAGCCTTCGAGCCCACCGGCGAAGGCCGCGGCGGTTCGTCGGCCATGCCGCACAAGCGCAATCCCGTCTCCAGCATGTACCTGCTGGATGCCTCGTACCGCGCGCCGGCCCTGGCCGGCATCCTGGCGGGCGAACTGACTTCCGAGCACGAGCGAGGCCTGGGCACCTGGCCGAACGCGCTGCCGGTGCTGGCCGACCTGTTCAGCCTCGCGGCCAGCAGCATTGCCGCAGCCATCGACATCGCCGAAGGCATGCGCGTCGATGCCGCGGCCATGCAGGCCAACATCGACCGCCTGTACGGCGTGGTCTATTCCGAAGGCATCTCGCTCAAGCTGTCGGCCCTGCTCGGGCCCGCGCAAGCGCAGCGCATCGTCGGGCAGGTGTGCGAAAAGGCCATTTCCACGCGCACGCCGGTGGCCGAACTGCTCAAGCAACTACCCGAAGTGACCGCCGTCCTCGGCACGGACGAGATCGACACCCTGGCCGGCCCGCAGCCGCAGATCGCCGCGTGCCAGCCCATGTGCAGCGCCGTGCTGTACCAATGGCAGGAACAGAAAACCCTTATCCAGGAGGACTAGAACATGCCCCACGTTGTGAGCGGCGACGCCCGCATCTACTGGCGCAGCGACGGCGACGAGAGCCTGCCGCCGCTGGTGCTCGGCAATTCCATCGGCACGGACTTCGCGGTCTGGGACGACGTGCTGCCGCGCCTGATGCGCCACTTCCGCGTGATCCGCTTCGACGCCCGCGGCCACGGCGCCTCGGATGCGCCGGCCGGCGACTATACGCTCGAACAGCTCGGCAATGATCTCGACGCGATCGCCACGGCCGCCGGCTGCGAGACCTTCGACTATGCCGGCGTGTCGCTGGGCGGCATGGTGGGCATGTGGTACGGCATCAACAAACCCGGCCGCCTGCGCCGGCTGGCGCTGTGCAACACCTCCGCCCAGATGGACCCCAAGGCCTGGCAGACGCGCATCGACACCGTGCGCGCCAACGGCATGGCCAGCATCGTTGACATGGCGATGGGCCGGTTCTTCACGCCGGAGTACGTGGCGCGCAACAGCGTGGCCTACCAGCGCGTGCGCAACACCTTCCTGCAGACGTCTCCCACCGGCTACACCGGCTGCTGCGCCGCCATCCGCGACATGCAGGTTGCCGACGACCTCGCGCGCATCAACGTGCCCACACTGGTCATCACCGGCGAACGCGACGTCTCCACGCCGCCGGCCACGGGCGAGTTCATTGCCGGCAAGATCCCGGGCGCCACGACGCGCATGCTGCCCGCCGCCCACATCGCCGCGAGCGAAGTGCCGGTGCAGTTCTGCGATGCCCTCATCGAGTTCCTGACCGAACCGCCGGTCGTGACCGAGCAGGACCGCTACGACTATGGCATGGCCCGCCGCCGCCAGGTGCTGGGCGCGAGCTACGTCGATGCGCGCAACGCCGCGATCACGCCGTTCAACCGCCGCTTCCAGGCCTTCATCACCCGCTACGCCTGGGGCGAGGTCTGGACTTCCAGCCGCTTCGAGGACACGACCCGCCGCATCGCCGTGCTGTCGATGATGCTCGCCCTGGGCCGCTGGGAAGAGTTCGAAATGCACGTGGCCGCCGCGCTGCGTGCCGGCATCGAGCCCGAGGTGATCGAGGAAACGCTGGTGCAGGCCGCCATTTATTGCGGCGTGCCGGCCGCCAATACGGGGTTCCATCTGGCCGGCAAGGTCATCGAGAAGCATAAGCAGGGCTGACCCCGCTTCCATGCGGGGCGTCTCTCGTCGAGACACGATGAAGTCGTACCAGTTGCCGCCATTGCCGCTCGTGCTCCGGGTCCCATCCAGCGTCAGATGCAGCTTGTCGTAGACGTGGAACACGGCACCCGGCGCCGTCGCGGCTGGAGTTGGCGAACAGCAAGGTGACGCTCGCCACCTTGGCATCCGCCCCGCCCGGTGGCGTGCAGTTCGTACGGCCGCGCCCGCGACGGATAAAAAAAGCCCGGATGGCGTTTGCCATCCGGGCTGCAAATGGGGGTGTGTCCTGAACCGCCAGGAAACGCCCCCTCCTTGAACGATCAGGCGCCTACGGGCTTGCCGTCGGTGCGGCGAACCACCACCGTGGCGGAACGGGCGTCGTTGCCGGCAACCGTGTTCCACCCCTTGTTCGGGTGCTGGATGTTGATGAAGAACGTGGTCAGGTCGGGCGTGTAGGCGATGCCCGTGATCTCGCAGCCCTGCGGCCCCACCAGGAAGCGCTTGGATTCGCCCGTTTCCTGGTCGATGTAGTACATCGAGTTGTTGCCGAAAATGCTGGTTACGCCGGAACCCGTGCCCGCATCGGTCTGCACCCACAGGCGGCCCTTGGGGTCGACCCGGATGCCATCGGGGCTGGAGAACTCATCGCCCTTGATGTTGCCCGTTACGTTGGCCGCGGCGCCATCGGCGGGGTCCTGACCAGCCAGCAGCAACAGTTCCCATTCGAAGGTCGTGGCCAGCGGCGAATCATTGCGCTCCTTCCAGCGCACGATGTGGCCATGCGAATTGTTGACGCGCGGGTTGGCGGCACTGGTCCGCATGCGGCTGCCATTGTTGGTCAATGTGCAGTAGACCGTCTTGTCCACGCCCACGGTGATCCACTCGGGGCGGTCCATCAGCGTGGCGCCGGCCACGCGAGCGGCGGCCTTCGTGTTGATCAGGACATCGGCCTGGTCGGCGAAATTGACGATAGCGGTCGGCGGCGGCTGGTCGGGACGGACCTGAGTGAAATTGCCCGGATCGATCGCGTTCAACGTCAGGTTGTTCTTGCCGTGCGTCAATTCGACCCAGTTGCCGCTGCCGTCATCGTTGAAGCGCGCGGCATACAGCGTGCCCTCGTCCAGCAGGTTCATGTTGTTGGCGCGATTGCTAGGATCGTACGGTTTGCTGGGCACGAACTTGTAGATGCAGCCGGGCGTGCCGTCATCGCCCATGTAGAACGCAACGCGATTGTTCTCGCCCACCATATAGGCGGTGTTCTCGTGGTCGAAGCGGCCCATGGCCGTACGCTTGACGGCAGTCGAATTCGGATTTTGCGGATCAATCTCGACTACCCATCCATAACCCACTTCGGGCTGGGTGTTATCCCAGTAGTTATTGGTAGTTTCTTCGCAGGTCAGATACGTGCCCCAGGGCGTATCGCCGCTGGCGCAATTGTTCAGCGTGCCGACCACGGTGCCGGTAGCGCTCACCTTCGCGGCGGCCGGGCCGCTCACCTTGTAGACCGTGTTGCCGGTGTAACGCTTGTTATAGCGAGAGTTCGTATTCACGGACCACTTGCCATCGCCGCCACGCACGACTTCGATCACCGACACGCCCACGTTCGACAGGTTGGTCTTGACCTCCTCGTTCGTCAAGTCCAACGTAGCGTTATCCGTGTTCTCATGGTTGAGCACCAGCAAGCCGCCCTTGTTGGGGTCCACGCCTTCGAGCGGGTAGTAATGCATGCCGTCGTGCTGGCCGCCGGCCTGGGTCTCGGTGGCGGGCCACGACTGCTTCACACCTGCGTAACCCGCGGAACCGATCATGCACTTGTCGCCGGCCGAATACAGCACCTCGGCCACGTAGCCCTCGGGCACGGTTACCGTGTCGGCGGTGATCTTGTCGCCCAGCGGCTTGAACTTGACCGAGTAGTCGGGCCCCACCGGATCGGTGCCGCCGCCATCGCCGCCATTGCCCGGCCCCGGCGCGGCATCGTCGTCGTCCCCGCCACAGGCGGCCAGCGACGTCGCACCGAACACCGACAGGATCGACAGGCCGACGCTATTCCTCAGCAGCGTGCGGCGCGCGGGATTCGCGGCGACGATCTCGTCGAACATCTGGCCGGGAACGGTGACTTCCCCCTGCGCCTCGCGATACGGAGCGCGCAACTTATCTGTCAGGTAGGACATTCAAACCTCTTGGAATTGAGAACGGTCGTTAAGCTGTTTGTCAGCCGAACCGAGCGCGAGGTTAAAAGCCTTACGTGACACCCAAGTTACGAACGCGAAAACATCGAGGCGGACAAGCACGCTTGGCCGCCTCGATTTCCGTCCGGCAAGCCGTAACGGGGCGGTTCTTCAGCGCAGATGCGCCGTCGCCTGCTCCTCGACCATGGCCTTGATCTCGCGCGCCATGGGATCGCGCAGTTCTTCCAGCACGTGCGCCACCAGCCCGATGGCCCGCGACATGACGCCTATGCCGCGCACCACGCGCCAGGGGATGCCCAGTTCGCTGGCGACGGCGCCGATGGCGCCAGTGGCGTTGACCGGCAGGCTCTTGCCCAACCGAGCCTGCGCGGCTTCGGCCACGGCCTGCATCAGGGCCACGTACGGACCGTCGAAGCCGTTGTCGCGGGCGATCTCGAACAGGCGCGGCGCGCGCGGATCCACCGGCTTGTGGATGTGGTGACCGATGCCGGGCACCGTGCGGCCGCGGGCGGCGTGGTCGTCGACGATGCGCGCCGCCAGGGCCGCGATGTCACCCGGCCGGGCGGGATCCGGCACGGCCTCCTGCAGCATGCGGGCGGCGTTCTCCATGCTGCCCACGAATACGCTGCCCAGCCCGCTCAGTCCGGCAGCCACCGCGGCCTGCATGGCCTCGGGCGCGCCGGCCAGCGTCATCCGCGTCACGATGGCGCTGGGCGTCATGCCGTGCTCGACCAGGATCACGGCCAGGGCATTGAACACGCGCGATTCGCGCTCGTCGGGCAGGCGGTCCATCATCTCCAGGAACGCCATGTCGCCCAGCGACACCTTGCCCATGATGTCCTGGCACAGGTCCAGTCCCTTGATGGTGATCTTGTCCTCGGTGCTCCAGCAGATGTCGGTTCTCAGTTGCTTGCGCTTGGCCATGGGGCTCGTCTCCTTCGGTATCTCGTTACGCATTGTGCCCCGGCGGGGCGGGTGGCGTGTTCAGGCCTGCAGGTCCACCGTGCGCGCCTTGACCGCGGGGTCGTCGCGCAGCACGTTCTTGGCGATCTTGTGGGTGGGCGTATGCGGCAGCTCGGGCAGCAGCGCCACGTAGCGGGGCACCTTGATGGCCGCGAGCCGTTCCCGGCACCACGCGGCGATGTCGGCCTCGGCCAGCGTTGCGCCCGGACGCGGCGCCACCACCATCAGAATTTCGTCTTCGCCCAGTTCCGAAGGCACCGCCAGCGCGGCCGCCTCGAATACCGCCGGATGTTCGTTGACGACCATCTCGAGCTCGGCCGCCGCGATGTTCTCGCCGCGGCGGCGGATGATGTCCTTCTTGCGCGAGATGTGGAAGAAAAATCCGTCGGCGTCGCGCCGCACCAGGTCGCCCGTCTTGAGCCATTCGCCGTCGAAGGCCTGGCGGGTCTGCCCGGGATCCCGGAAGTATCCCTGCATGACGATGGGCGTGGCTACCCATAGCTCGCCGACCTCGTCCACTCCCACGTCGCGCCCGGCATCGTCGACCACCCGGCAGCGTGCCCACGGCCGGGCGGGATCCGGGTGCGAGGCCACCACGCCCATGCTGCCGGGCTTGTCCGGCCCGTCGTACGGATTGCAGGTGACGCCCGGGATCTCGGTCATGCCGAAGCCCGAGAATAGATGACGCACGCCGAACTCGTCGCGAAACACCGGCGCGGACTTCCTGCGCACGCCGTACACCACGCGCAGCCGGTGGTCGGGCCGGTATTCGCCCCGGTCGCGCGACGCCAGTATGGTGCCGATGGCCTCGATGATGTTGACCACAGTAGCGCCGTTGTCCGCCGCCACCTGCCAGAATGCCGACGCCGAGAACCGCGGCACCACGATCATGCAGGCGCCCGAGGCCAGCACTCCGCCAACCGAGTAGAACAGCGCGTTCATGTGGAAGAACGGCAGGATGATCATCACGCGGTCGTCGGGCTGCAGGTGCACGCGCGCGACATTGGCCTCGCCGGCCGTGACCAGGTTGTACTGGCTGTGCATCACGCCCTTGGGGAACCCGGTGGTGCCCGAGGTATAGATGATGACGCAGGTATCCGATGACGCCGGAACCGGCAGCGGGGCGCCGGCGGCGGGATGGCGCAAGGCGGCCGCGAGCGAGTCCGGATCGGCTTCCGGCGCATCGATCACCATCAGCCATGGACGCGCCGGGAATTCGTCGGCAATGGGCCGTATCAGCTCGAGCAGACGCGCTTCGGCCAGGATCCCCTGCACGTCGGCGTGCCGCAGCGCGTAATCCATCTCGCGCGGGCCGAATTCCGGGTTGACCGGCACCATGATGGCGCCCAGCCGGGCCAGGGCGAACAGCGCCAGCACGTGCGCCTTGTCGTTGCGTCCCGCCACCGCCACCCGCATTCCCCGCCCGATGCCTCGTGCCGCCAGAGCGTGAGCCAGGCGTTCGTAGCGTTCACCGAATTCGCGCCAGCTCCAGCGCACTTCGCCCTGTATCAGGAAGGGCTCGTCCGCCTGGACCGCGCAGCGGCTCAGGAAGGCATCGTGCAGGGTGCCGTCGTGCGGGCGATAGCTATTCAAGACGTCTAGCGGACTTTTCATGACTACGCGGGCGGGTACGGAAACCGCCACAGTTTACTTCTTGAATACGTGCGTGCACAATTGTATTCATTCAAATACGGACGTGCGGGAGCAACTGTCGCGAACCGCCGCCACATCCCGACGGACGCCACACCGGCCCATACAGGAGGAGACATGAAGCACGCATTCGGCGCAGCGGCCTGCCTGGCCGCATTCGCCCTGCCCGGCCATGCCGCGCCGGCCGACAACTATCCGGAAAGACCCGTGCGCATCGTCGTGCCCTTCGCGGCCGGCGGGGGCGGCGACTTCATCGCCCGCGCCTTCGCCGACAAGTTGTCGGACACCATCAAGCAGCCGGTCATCATCGACAACCGCGGCGGCGGCAACACGGTCACCGGCACGGAGGTCGTGGCCAAGGCCGAGCCCGACGGCTACACGCTGCTGATCGTCAGTCCCAGCTTCGCCACCAATCCCACGCTGCTGCCCAGCCTGCCCTACAAGACGCCGGACGACTTCGCCCCCGTGGGCCTGGTGATCACTTATGCCATGGGGCTGGCGGCGCGCTCCACGCTGGAGGCCAATGACATTCCCCAGCTGCTCGCTCTCGCGAAGAAGCAGCCGGGCAAGCTCACCATCGCCACCTCGGGCGAGGGCTCGGCCACGCACCTGGCCACCGAGCTGTTCAAGGCGGCCACCCACGTCAACATCATGGACGTGCCGTACCGCGGCGCCGGCCCCGCCATGCTGGACGTCGCCAGCGGCCACGTGGACCTGGCCTTCACGGGGCTGTCGCAAATCAAGCCCCACCTCGACAGCAAGCGCGCCAAGCTCCTGGCCACCACGGGCCTGAAGCGGCTGCAGTCGGCGCCCGACACGAAAACCATTGCCGAACAGGGCGTCAAGGACTTCGAAGCGGTGGTGTGGTGGGGCGTCTTCGCGCCGGCCGGCACCCCCAAACCCATCATCGACAAGATCAACGGCGCGCTGCGCACCAGCCTTGCCGACCCCGAGGTGGCCAAGCGGCTCGAGGTCATCGATGGCGAGGTCAAGGTGTCCTCGCCGGAGGAGTTCGACCGCTTCGTGCGCGCGGAGATCGCCCGCTGGCGCACGCTGCTCAAGCCCTCCAAGGCCTCCCAGGCCGCACGCTGAACGGCGGGCCGGCGTCGACGGGGCGGACTTGGTTATGATCGCTGCTTTGCCATCCGCCCTCCCGCCGTCCATGCCCAGACAAAAAGCGGCGCCTGCCGCGCCCAGCGCGAAGAATCTCGGACAGTCCGCGTGTTCGCGCGGCGAGCAGGCCTACCAGTACGTGCGCACGGCCATCCGCTCCGGCGAACTGGCCCCCGGCACGCGCCTGCGCGAAATCGAGCTGGCCGAACTGCTGGGGCTGAGCCGCACTCCCGTGCGCGAAGCCTTGAGCCGCCTGGAAAGCGAAGGCCTGGTCGTCAACGAGTCGGGCCGGGGGCTGGTCGTGACCGAGCTCGATCAAAGCATGATCAACGAGCTCTATGTAATGCGCGAGGTGCTCGAAGGCACGGCCGCGCGGCTGGCCGCGCGCCATGCCTCCGACGTGGAGATCTCGGCGCTGCGCGAAATCGCCGACCGCGATGCGCAATTGCTCGAGCAGCCCGACCAATTGGCGGTCAACAATCACTTCTTCCACGAAACGCTGTACCGCTGCGCGCATAACCGCTACCTGTTGAAGACGCTGAACTCGCTGCAGGAGTCGATGTCGCTGCTGGGCCCCACCACGCTCGCCATGCCCGGCCGCGCGCAAAGCAGCTCGCGCGAGCACCAGGAGATGGTGGCGGCGCTGGAACAGCGCGATCCCGACCTGGCCGAGCGTATTACCCGCGAACACATCCGCGCGGCCTACAAGGTCCGGCTCACGCGCATGCTGCGCAACATATGAAGAAACGCGTCCGCGCGGCGATGATCGCCGAGAGATAGTTGTCCTTGCGCAACTGTCCCGCTGGCGGCCGGCGCGGGAATCGGCATCCTGGTTCCGATTCGATGCTCCCCATCCGGCGGCGGCCGCCGCGGCGAACAGGGTCTTGCATATGTCGATCCTGGCCGGGTTTGTTGTTACGCAGCATTGGCCGCGCACGCGTGGCATGTCCGTACACGGCACGAAATATGGAAAGCGCGCCATCGGGTGCGAAACCGTCATCTGGAATGCTGCAACGCATGATCGTTGACGGTGTCCCCTTCCAAGCTCGCCGGCAGTTGCGTCGGGGGTTGGGAGCCCATCGTGCGCAGTGAAATCCTGGCCTGGCATGCATTGCCATGGCGGCCCCGGAGCCCCGAAAAACCTGGCTCTTTATGCAACCGGGCATACAATGTCGCTTCACGTGCCGCTGACTGTTTTACATACAAAACAAATGGATTCTTCGCTTACCGATAAGGCGCTCGCCTATCATCAGTTCCCCGTTCCCGGAAAAATCGCCGTCGTTCCCACCAAGCCTCTCGACAACCAGCAGGACCTGTCGCTGGCCTATTCTCCCGGCGTCGCCGCCGCGTGCGAAGCCATCGCCAACGAACAACAGGCCACGCGCTACTACACCTCGCGCTCGAACCTGGTCGCGGTCATCTCCAACGGCACCGCCGTGCTGGGCCTGGGCAACATCGGGCCGTACGCCGCCAAGCCGGTCATGGAAGGCAAGGCCTGCCTGTTCCAGAAGTTCGCCGGCATCAACGTGTTCGACATCGAGCTTGCCGAAACCGATCCCGACAAGCTCGTCGACGCCATCGCGATGATGGAGCCCACCTTCGGCGGCATCAACCTCGAAGACATCAAGGCGCCCGAGTGCTTCTACATCGAGCGCAAGCTGACCGAGCGGATGTCGATCCCGGTCTTCCACGACGACCAGCACGGCACCGCCATCGTGGCGTCCGCCGGCATCGTCAACGGCCTGAAGCTGGCCGAGAAATCGCTCGACCGCGTGAAGCTGGTCTGCTCGGGCGCCGGCGCCGCCGCCATCGCCTGCCTGGACCTGCTGGTGCGGCAAGGCCTGAAGAAGGAGAACATCCTGCTGGTGGACTCCAAGGGCGTCGTCTACGAAGGCCGCGACGCGTCGATGGAATTCAACAAGTCGCGCTACGCCACCACCAGCACGGCCCGCACGCTGGCCGACGCGGTCAAGGATGCCGATATTTTCCTGGGGTGCTCGGCGGCGGGCCTGCTCACGCCCGACATGGTCGCCACCATGGCGCTGCGCCCGCTGATTCTCGCGCTGGCCAATCCCGAGCCGGAGATCCGGCCCGAACTGGCCAGGGAAGTGCGTTCCGACTGCCTGATCGCCACCGGCCGTTCGGACTACCCGAACCAGGTCAATAACGTTCTGTGCTTTCCCTTCCTGTTCCGCGGCGCGCTCGACGTCGATGCCATGCGCATCACCGACGAAATGAAGCTGGCCTGCGTCAACGCCATCGCCAATCTCGCGCAGCAGCCCATCCCGCCCGAAGTGGCCAAGGCCTATCCCAACCGCAAGCTGGAATTCGGCCCCGACTACTTCATTCCCACGCCGTTCGATCCCCGCCTGATCAGCGAGGTCGCGGCCGCCGTGGCGCTGGCTGCCATGGATTCGGGCGTCGCACGCCGTCCCATCGCCGACATCGACGCCTACCGCGAATCCCTGGCAAGCTCTTCGTCCAACCGCTGACGCAAGACCGGAAGGGCGGCCGCCCCTTCCGCCTCCGAAGCGCAAATCCGAGAATGCCCACCATCATGTCGTCCGCGCACAAGATCGTCTTCCTGGACCGGGCCAGCCTGCAGGCCACCATCCGGCCGCCTGCCTTTCCGCATACATGGGTCGACCACGACATCACTTCACGGGAAGAAGTCGTGGACCGGCTTGGGGACGCATCCATCGCGGTCACCAACAAGATACCGCTGCGCCGGGCCGAACTGGACCGGCTGCCGCAGTTGAAGATGATCGCCGTAGCCGCGACGGGCACCGACATCATCGATCTTGCCGCCTGCCAGGAACGCGGCATCGTGGTCTCGAACATCCGCAACTACGCGACGGCCTCGCTTCCGGAGCACACCTTCGCGCTCATCCTGGCCCTGCGGCGGAACCTGCGCGCCTACGCGGCCGACGTCGAAGCCGGCAAATGGCAGCGGTCGCAACAGTTCTGTTTCCTCGACTACCCCATCCGCGACCTGGCCGACAGCCGGCTCGGCATCGTGGGCTATGGCGCGCTGGGGCGCTCGGTGGCGGCACTGGGGCGCGCCTTCGGCATGGAGATCTGCGTGTCCAGCCGCTCGCCGGTGGATGAACCCGGCATCGTGAACCTGCCGCTGCCCGAACTGCTGCGGACCTCCGACGTCGTCACGCTGCACCTGCCGCTGAGTCCGGCCACGCGCAACATGATCGACCGCGAGCAGCTCGCCTCCATGAAGCGGACCGCGCTGCTGATCAACACTGCGCGCGGCGGACTGGTGAACGAAGCGGCGCTGGCCGATGCCCTGCGCGACGGCACCATCGCCGGCGCGGGCTTCGACGTGCTGGACGGCGAACCTCCGGCCGACACCAATCCTCTGTTGCACGTCAAGCAGCCCAATTTCATCCTGACGCCGCACGTCGCCTGGGCAAGCCAGGAAGCGATGCAGAGGCTGGCCGACCAGTTGGTGGACAACCTGGAAGCCTTCGTCGCGGGCAAGCCGCGCAACGTGGTGCAGCCGAAGTAGGCGGCACCACGCCTCTCTCGGTCGGCTCTGCTCGAACGCCTCCCGACTCGCCGCTTCGGCCCTCTGCCCAATGCCGCGGTCCAACGTCCGCGCGACGCTTCGGACGCCGAACTGCAGACCTGGGCCGTCAACATGCTGGATGCCGCCACCCTGTCCCAGGTCTTCGGCGAATAGCGGCCAAGGCGGCCCTACATGCCACCCGGCGCCTGCCGCCAGCGGCCATACCCCGCAGCCCGCAGCTCGCAAGCCGGGCAGGCGCCGCATCCGTAGCCCCATTCGAAGCGCTTGCTGCGATCGCCGAGGTAGCAGGTATGGCTGTGCTCGGCCACGATGTCGACCAGCGCACCGCCCCCAAGGTCGAAAGCCAGTTGCCAGGTCTGCGCCTTGTCCAGCCACATCAGCGGGGTCTCGAAGGTGAAGCGCTGCCCCATGCCCAGCGATACCGCCACCTGCAGCGCCTTGACCGTATCGTCGCGGCAATCGGGGTAGCCGGAGAAGTCGGTTTCGCACATGCCGCCCACCACCACGTCGAGCCCGCGGCGATAGGCCAGCGCCGATGCCATGGTGAGGAAGACCAGGTTGCGCCCCGGGACGAAGGTGTTGGGCAACCCGGCTTCGGTCAGCCTGATCTCGGTCTCGCGCGTGAGCGCGGTATCGCTCAGGGCGCCCAGTACCGACAGGTCGATGGCGTGGTCCTCGCCCAGACGGGGCGACCAGTCCGGGAAGCGGGCGCGCATTTCGCGCAGCACGTTCTGGCGGGCCTCGAGTTCCACGCGATGACGCTGGCCGTAGTCGAAACCCAAGGTTTCGACCGCCGCGTAGCGGTCGAGCGCCCACGCGAGGCAAGTCGTGGAGTCCTGCCCGCCGGAGAACAGGACGAGGGCCTTGCGGGAGTCCATCAGTCGATGACCGCCGCGCAGGCGTCGGTGGGCGCGGCGGCGATGTCGCCCACGACGGGTACGATCTTGAGGCCGGCGGAAGCGACGCGGCAGGGCGCGGCCACCACGCCGCAGCCGCTCAGCGTGACCGCGACAACCATGGCAAGTAGAAGACTTTTCATGAAAACCCTGGCAGGAGAATCGAAGGCGTTGGCGCCAGGGTAGCACTATAAGATGGCGCGGTTCGAGCCTCGCGCGGCTTCTCATCCAATCGGCGCCGGCCAGGGGCGGAGGCGCCGGGCGCCGCCGCCCGCGATGCGGGGCCGCTCAGGCCTTTGCCAGCGCCGGCTTGGCGCGCGGCCGCCCGAGGTCGGGCAGGAAGGCGGTCAACAGGCCCAGCAGCGGCAGGAACGAGCAGAGGTGGTACACGTACTCGATGCTGGTCACGTCGGCCACCTTGCCCAGTACCGCGGCGCCCAGACCGCCCATGCCGAAGGCGAAGCCGAAGAACAGGCCCGACACGGTGCCGACCTTGCCCGGCATCAGCTCTTGCGCGAACACCAGGATCGCGGAGAAGGCCGAGGCCAGGATCAGGCCGATGACGAAGCTCAGGATGCCGGTCCACGCCAGGTCCACGTAAGGCAGCGCGAGCGCGAATGGCGCCACGCCCAGGATGGAGCCCCAGATCACCTTCTTGCGCCCGATGCGGTCGCCGATGGGGCCGCCGAGTATGGTGCCCAGGGCCACGGCGATAAGAAAGCCGAACAAGTGCATCTGCGCGTTCTGCACCGACACCCCGAAGCGGTGCATCAGGTAGAAAGTGTAGTAGCTGGTAAAGCTCGCCATGTAGAAGTACTTGGAGAACAGCAGCGTCAGCAGGATGGCCATCGATCCCGTGACCGCCCCGCGGCTGAGCGTGGACGGAGGCGGCGCCGGCCGGGCCTTGCGCGGGCCGGACAGGTGCTGCCGCTTGTACCAGGCGCCTACTTGGTAGAGCACGACCATGGCCAGCAGCGCGGCCAGGGCGAACCACGCCAGGCTGTCCTGGCCGCGCGGGATGATGAACCACGCAGCCAGCAGCGGGCCCATGGCGCTGCCGGCGTTGCCGCCCACCTGGAAGATGGATTGCGCCAGGCCGTGGCGGCCGCCCGATACCAGGCGCGCGACGCGGGAGGATTCCGGGTGGAAAATGGACGATCCGGTGCCCAGCAGCGCGGCCGCGACCAGCAACATCGCGTAATTGGGTGCAAAGGCCAGCAAAACGATGCCGGCCAGGCTGCACGCCATGCCGATGGGCAGCGAATAGGGCTTGGGATTGCGGTCGGTGTACAGGCCCACCAGCGGTTGCAGCAGCGATGCCGTGAGCTGGTAGAGCAGGGTGATCAGGCCGATCTGGGTGAAGGTGAGCGCGAATTCGCTTTTCAGCAGCGGGTAGACTGCCAGGATCAGCGATTGCAGCATGTCGTTCAGGAAGTGCGAGAAGCTGATCGCGCCCAGTATCTTGAAGCCGGTGCGCTCCGCCTGGGCGGACGGAACTTGGGCAGGGTTGACGCTTTGCATGATGTCTCTAGGGGTTGCCCGGCAACGGGCTCAGGGTTTTTACGTATTTTCGTAAGCGTACCTGTCCGGATTCCGTCTGTCTTGCGAAAATAAGGCACAGCCCTTCTAGAAATGGACAAATCCCGCCCTTTTCCCGACTACCACGATTACGACCGCCGCGAGCGGTCGGTCACGGCCATGGCGAAAGACTTCCCGCCGGGCTATCGCACGGGCCTGCACCGGCACCCCTCGGGACAACTGGTCTATGCCCTGTACGGGGCCATAGTCGCCCACACCGAAATGGGACGCTGGGTGGTGCCACCCACCCGGGGGCTGTGGATGCCGCCCTCCATCCACCACGAACTGCGCATGGTGGGCGAGGTACGGATGCGCACCGCCTACATCCATCCCGAGGCGGCCCGCCACCTGCCCAGTCACTGCTCGGTCATGGCCATTTCGCCGCTGCTGCGCGAGCTGATCCTGGCGGCGATCGACATCCAGGGCCCCTACGACGACGATACGCGCGACGGCCGCGTGATGCGGCTGCTGCTGGACGAGCTGCGACAGCTGCCCACGCTTCCGCTACGCCTGCCCCGGCCTGCCGATCCGCGCCTGCAGGCGGTGTGCGAGGCCATCGTCGCCGCTCCCGACGACAAGACCACCATCCAGGGATGGGCGCGTCGCCTGGGGGTGGATGCCAAGACCGTGCACCGTCTTTTCGTGCGCGAAACCGGCATGACCTTCGGCCAGTGGCGCCAGCAGGCGCGGCTGCTGGAGGCCCTGGAGCGCCTGGCCGAAGGCGCGAAGATCCTCGACGTCGCACTGGAGCTCGGCTACGCCAGTCCCAGCGCGTTCTCGACGATGTTCAAGCGGCAGTTCGGCGTGGCGCCCAGCGCGTTCTTCGATCAATAGGCGGCCTGGGGCCCGTCCAGGAAATCCGCCACGATCGTGTTGAACCACGCCGCGCGCTCCAGGTGCGCCGCGTGGCCGCAGCCCGGCAGCACGCAGAAGCTGGCCCCCGGAATGGCCTGGCGCAGCGCCAAGGCGGCTTCGGGAGGATGCGAATGATCGTGCTCGCCCAGGATGACCAATACCGGCGCCGTGACGCCATCCAGTCTGCCGGTGAAATCCGCCCGTTGCATGGCCTCTATAGCGGCGATGCCCGCCTGTTCCGACATACGCCTCCCGTCCTCGACACAGGCGGCATGGTTCGGGTCGTCGGCACCGCGCGCAAACCAGGCCGCCAGCACCCGATGCACGCAGCGCTCCACGCCCTCCTCGCGCAGCCGGGCGATGGTGCGTTCGGCGGGCTCGAAGCGGCGGCGCGGATCGATGCGCAGTCCTGCGCCATACAGGACCGCGCGGCGCACGCGCTCCGGATGCGTGCGCAGCAATTCCTGTGCGACGAAACCGGCCATCGAATGTCCCAGTACGTCGAACCGTGCCAGGCCCAGCCGGTCGGCCTGCCGCAAGGCCTCCGCGGCGAAGCCCTCGAGGCCGCGGCAGGGGGGCTCGCCGCCGCGCCCCCCGAACCCCGGCCAGTCGAAAGCCACGCAGCGGCGATCCCCCAGCACCGCCGTAGTCGGCCGCCAGATGGCCGAGGACGCGCCGAAGCCATGCAGCAAGAGCAAGGGTGTCTCGCGCGCCATGGCGTCAGTTGTCCAGCATCACGCCGGACTTCCGCACGATCTCCCGCCAGCGCCGCGCCTCCTCGCGCAGTTCCGCCGCGAACCCGGCGGGCGAGCCCTTGCCCGGCACGAAGCCGCCCTGCGCGAAGGCCTCGCGCACCTGGGGCGTGGCCAGCACCTCGTTCAGCGCCTGCGATAGCGCCTCGAGAATCGCCGGATCGGTGCCCTTGGGCGCCGCCAGTCCCCACCAATTACTGAGCACGACGTCCGGCATGCCGGCCTCGGCCGCGGTGGGCACCTCCTCCAGGCCGGGATAGCGGCTGGCGGAGGCAACGGCCAGCGCCCGCACGCGGCCTTGGGGCATGTATGCGGCGGCGATGCTGTAGCCGCCGATGTAGAGCTGGATCTCGTTGGCCAGCAGGGCCTGCACGCCCAGCGACGAGCCGCGGTAGGGGATGTGGGTCATGTTCGCGTGCATGGCCTCGCTCAGCATGTAGGCCGACAGGTGCGGAGTGGTGCCCGCCCCGGGCGAGCCGTAGTTCAGCTTGCCCGCGTGCTGCCGCGCGTACCGGGCGAAGCCCGCGTAGTCCTGCGCCGGCACGGCCGCGCTGATGTAGATGAACGCGGGCACGTCGGCCAGCTTGCCCACCATGGCCAGGTCCTGCAGCGGATCGAATCCCAGTTTGCGGTACAGGAACTGGTTGATGACGAAGTTGTTGGTCGCGCCCAGCACCAGCGTGTAGCCGTCGGGCTTGGCGCGCACCACGTCCTGCACGCCGATGTTGCCGCCCGCGCCGGTACGGTAGTCGATGATCAGGGGTTGGCCCAGCCGCTTCTCCAGCAATGGCTGCACCTGGCGGATGGCGACGTCGCCCGCCGCCCCGGGCGCGTAGGGCAGCACGATGCGTATGGGCCGGTCGGGATAGCCCGCCCGCGCGGCGGCGGCAAGACAGGTCAGGAGGCCGGCGGCGAACAGCGCGGCGCGGCGGCGAACGGTATCGGTCACGGCATGCCCTCCTTCAAGCGATGCGCCGGATCTGCCGCCGGCGCGGCGGCGTGGCGCTACAGGTCGATGCGCATCAGGTCATGGGCCAGGCGCAGCGGGCCGTCGTAGTTCTTGCGTATGTCGGCCACGATTTCGTCCATCAGGTGCGGGCCCATCAGCTCCACCGGCAGGTGCTTGGCGGCGGCGCGCCTGAGCACGGGGCTGGTGGAATCGAAATGGCCGAAGTGGGTCGCCACCAGGCTCTTCACCTTGGCCCGGCGGGCGATCTTGCCCAGATCCGTCGGGCTGGTGTGGGCATAGGTCCCGACGCCGGTCTTGGCGCGGTGGGCGATGAAGGATTCGGGGAAGGTGCACTCATGGATCAGCAGGTCGGCATCCTGGGCCAGCCGAACCATGGCCTCGCACGGCGCGGTGTCGCCGCTGAACGCGATGACCTTGCCCTCGGCCTCGACGCGCACCCCGAAGCATTCGCAGATGTCGCGCGGGATGTGCTCGACCCAGTCGACGGAGATCTTCACCTTGTCGTCCTCGAACACCACGCCGGGCTTGACCTCGCGCACCTCCGGCCGCGCCGCCTCGATGTTCTGCTGGCGCACCGGATAGGCGCTGCGAGCGCGGAAGTCGGCCTGGAAGGCGCCGTGCTCGAACAGGTGGTCCACGAAGTGCCGGGTGCCCTTGGGGCCCAGCACCAGCGGCGCGCCGGTCTTGTTCAGCATCCAGCTGGAGATGACGAAATAGGGGTAGTCGCAGATGTGGTCGTGGTGCAGGTGGGTCAGGAAGACGAAACCCACCTTGGCCGGGTCCACATTGGCACGCACCATCTGCCGGGTCGCGCCTTCGCCGCAGTCGAACAGGTAGTGCCGGTCGTCGTCCAGCGTGAGCAGGATCGCGGACTGGCCGCGGTCGGGATCGGGAAGGGCGGCGCCGGTACCCAGCATCGTGATCTTCATCAAGGCCTCGCGTTTCGGGGATTGGACGAGGCCAGTGTAGGCATCCGGTGATTACCGATGCATAAATTCTTAGAATCAAGTGAAAACCTATAGGAATCACTTCATGGACGCCGACTACCGCGTGCCCACCGTCAGGCAGATCCGCTCTCGGCTGCGGCTGCGCCATCTCGACCTGCTCGAGGCCCTGCATGCCGCGCGCAGCGTGCACAAGGCCGCGGCGCGCCTGGGCATGACCCAGCCGGCGGCCAGCAAACTGCTGGTGGAGCTGGAGGAAGCGTTCGGGGTGCCGCTGTTCATCCGCTCGCGCCGCGGCATCTCGCATACGCCCTACGGCGAGGCGCTGGCGCAGAAGGCCGGCGTGCTGCTGGCGGACCTGGACGGCGCTCGCAACGAGATCGAGGCGCTGACCCGCGGCGCCACGGGCCGCGTGCGGGCCGGTGTGCTGCAAGTGGTCCTGCCGGTGCTGGTGCCGCGCGCGCTCGCGCGCATGCACGACACCCACGCCGGCATCACCGTCATGCTGCAGGAAGGCACCAATGATGTCTTGCTCGCGGGATTGGCGCGCGGCGAGCTCGACTGCATCATCGGCCGCCTCATGCCGGGCGCGGCGCAGGCCATGTTCCGCACGGAAGTCCTGTATGAGGAACCCATCTACGTCGTGGCGCGGGTGGGCCACCCCCTGGCGCGCTCCAGCAGGGTGACGGCCGCCACCCTGGCCGGCCAGTCGTGGATCCTCCCGCCGCCCGACGCGCCGCTGCGCCAGCGCATCGACGCCTATTTTGCCGAGCAGGGCCTGACCCTGGGCGTGCCGCTGGCCGAATCGGTGTCGCTGCTTGCCAACGAGGTGCTGTTGCGCAGTACCGACGTGCTGTCCGCCATGCCGCGGGGCGTGGCGCGGCACTACGCCCGGCTGGGGGTGCTCACCATCCTGAAATTCAAGCCCTCGTGGTCGCTCCCGCCGGTGGGCGTCGTGCTACGCTCGGACGTCGCCCTTTCGCCCGCGCTCCAGTTCTTCCTGCAGGCCGTACGGGACGAGGCCGCCGGGCTGGAAGAACAGGCGGAACGGGAGTGAAGGACCCCGGCCGCCAGCGGCCGATCCTGCACGAGGAATTATCAACAGACAGGAAACGAACCCTTCCATTTTTGACGATTGATTGCCTGACAGTACGCGCCTATATTGCCCGGAGAGCTATAGGAGTCCGCCATGTCCGCGTCCAGCGCCCATCGTCTGCCCACCTTCTTCATTCCACATGGAGGGGGCCCCTGCTTCTTCATGGAATGGCCCGGCAACCCCGGCATGTGGGACCGCATGGCCGCATTCCTGAAAGGGCTTGCCGCGTCGGCGCAAGTGCGTCCCAAGGCGGTGCTGGTCGTCTCGGGCCACTGGGAAGAAGAAGCCTTCACCGTCAACGCCGGCCCCAATCCGCCGCTGCTGTTCGACTACTACGGTTTTCCCGAGCACACCTACCGCCTCGAATACCCCGCCCCGGGCTCGCCCGCGCTGGCCGCCCGCGTCCAGGCGCTGCTGAGCGAAGCCGGCATCGGTTCCGGCGCGGACGCCACGAGGGGCCTGGACCATGGGGTGTTCGTACCATTCAAGCTGATCTTTCCCGATGCCGACGTGCCCATCGTCCAGTTGTCGATGAAGACGGGCCTGGATCCCCAAGAGCATCTGGCCGCGGGGCGGGCGCTTGCGCCGCTGCGCGACGAGGGCGTGCTGATCGTGGGCAGCGGCATGAGCTTTCACAACATGCGCGGGTTCTCGCCGGCCTTCCATCCTGCTTCGCAGCGCTTCGACGACTGGCTGGCCGAAACCGTGGCCCTGCCGCGCCCGGCGCGCGAGCAGGCGCTGGAAAACTGGCAACAGGCCCCGGATGCGCGCGTCGCGCAACCACGGCCGGATCATTTACTGCCGTTGATGGTGGCCGCGGGCGCGGCCGGCGACGATCCTGGCCGCCGCGTTTTCCAGGACGAGGTCATGAACGTCGTCGTTTCCGCGAGCCGGTTCGGGTAGGGAGCCCACCCCCCGGCGGCCTGCGGCCGCTCCCCCTCCAGGGGGCGGCGCTGGCGGACCGGCAAAGCCGGATCCGCGGCGCCCTGGGGTACCACCGGGCTGGCGGGGAGTGGCGTCCTGGAGGGAAGCTCATGCGTCGCGGCGACGCTGGGCCACGCTTGGAAGGGCAAGAATTCTTGTTGTTGTGCCGTTGTTCTTTGTCTACCGCTCGCCATGTTCATCTCAAGGAAAGAAAAAATGCAGACTTCCAATGACTTCTTCGCCGTCTGGGCTCCCCGCGCGCAAGCGCTGATGCGCATCGTCGTCGCCTACGTGTTCATGCAGCACGGCACGGCGAAGTTCTTCGATATTCCCTCGCTGGGCTTCCAGGGAATACAGCTGTTCTCGCTCATGGGATTGGCGGGGGTGCTGGAGATCGCCGGGGGCCTGCTGATGATCCTGGGCCTGTTCACCCGGCCGGTGGCGTTCATCCTGTCGGGCTTCATGGCGGTGGCCTATTTCATGGCCCATGCGCCCAAGGCTTTCCTCAGCCCCTTGCAGAACGGCGGCGAGCCGGCGGTGCTGTATTGCTTCGTGTTCCTGTTCTTCGCCGTGGCCGGGGCCGGCGCGTTCAGCATCGACGCGGCGCGCGGCAAGGCCTGAGAGGCTTGGATACCCTGGTCAGCATGAAGGTGTTCCGCCTCGTGGTCGAGGCGGGCAGCTTCGCGCGGGCGGCGGCGCAGATGGGTATCTCGCCCGCCATGGCGAGCAAGCATCTTGCCCACCTGGAACGCAGCCTGGGGGCGCGGCTGCTCAACCGCACCAGCCGGCACGTCAGTCCCACCGAGGCGGGACAAGTCTATTTCGAGCAGTGCTGCGAAGCGCTGGACCTCCTGGACACCGCCGAAGCCACCCTGCAGGACAGCCACGCCGAACCGCGGGGGCAATTGAAGATCACCGCGCCCGTCTGGTGCGCCAACCGCCGCTTCGCCGGCATGCTCGCCTGCTATCGCGAACGCTACCCCCGCGTGGCCATCGACCTGCGCCTGAGCAACTACAAGGTAGACCTGGCCGAGGAAGGCTTCGACCTCGCCTTGCGTGCCGCGACCCAGAACGCGCCCTCCCTCATCGCGCGGCCCCTGTGCGAGGTTCCCTTCGCGCTGGTGGCGTCGCGCGATTACGCCGCCCGGCACCGTATCGACACCCCGGCCGAACTGGCCGACCGCCCCGCGGTGCTGCCTGCCTATATCAGGCGGCCGGAAGAGATCCGCCTGCATGGGCCGCAAGGCCCGGCCACGCTGCGCATGCCCGTCGCCTTGAAGACGGACGATTCTTCCCTGGCGCGCCACAGCCTGCTGGCCGGCATAGGTCCGGGCTACCTGCCCGAGTGGCTCATCGCCGACGACCTCGCCAGCGGCGCGCTGGTCCGGCTGCTGCCGGCATACCGCCCTCCGTCCGTGACGCTGTATGCCGCCTATACCAGCCGCAAATTCCTGACGCCCAAGGTCCGCACCTTCATCGATTTCTTCAGCGCGGCCTTCGGCCAGGCCTCCACGGAATCCCGTCCCTAGACGGTCTCAGCCGTGGGCCGGGTGCACCACCGCCATCCATATCGGCTCGCTGCGATCGAGCATCACCTGCAGGGCCCGGTTCACCTCGGCAAGCGGGAAATGGTGCGTAATCAGCTCGTCCGCGCCAAGCCTGCCCGAACCCAGCAGTTCCAGCACCGCATCGGTATCCGACCGGGTGCAGGCGCGGGTGCCGACGATCCGCCAGCATTTCTGCATGATCTCGGCAATGGGCATGGCCAGCGGCGCGGTGCTGCCTCCCATGTGGACCAGCGTGCCGCCCAGCGCCAGCGCGCGCACCGCCTGCACCGTGCCGGGTCCGCCGGGAAAGTAGTCCAGCACCGCGTCCGCGCCATCGGGCAGCAGCTCGCGCAGCCGGCGGGTGAGCCCCTGGTTGTCCGCCCAGTCGGCTTCCAATTCCTCCAGCGCGAGCAGTTCGACCGGCAGGTCGCCCGCCAGCGGCCGGAGCGCCTCCAGCCGTTCGCGCGATCGCGCCACCAGCACGAGCTGGCGCGCGCCGTAGAACCTGGCGAGCTTGATGCTCGCGGTGCCCATGGTGCCGGTGGCGGCGGTGATGACGAGGCGCCCGGGCTCGGGAAGCGCGGCGCACTTGAGCGCACGCACCGCATTGGCCAGGTCGTGCACCTTCGCGCCCACGTCGAAGTTCACGTTGTCGGGCAGGACGTCGACCAGCCACGCGGGCACGCGCGCGTACTCTGCCAGCCCGCCCTCGTGATAACGCGCGTACAACTCCATCTTGCCGGTGCCGAAGGCGGCGTGGCCGATCATGCCGGTTTCGGCGCACAGCTGCTGGCGATCGGTGCGGCAGTAGACACACTGACCGCACGACAGCATGGGATGCACGCGCACCCGGCGGCCGACCAGCGCGCCGGCGGCCTGGGCGCCGGCCGCCACCACCACGCCGGCAATCTCATGGCCGGGCGTGGAAGGAAGATGCTTGAAGCGGCCGCGTTCGAGCAGCTTCATCATGCCGGGGGCGATGCCGGCGGACATCACCTTGACCACGACGTCCTCCGGGCCGGGTTCCGGTACCGGCAACCGTTCGAGGCTCAGTTCAGTCGCGCCCCGGTGGGCCCGGGCGGCAAGCATGGTGGTCATATCGCTACCTTCTTCATGGCTGGCGACGCAGCGCGTCGATGTCTTCGGGGGTCAGCCGGGCGGCCTGCCGCGCGGCCTTGGCCACCTGCGGAATGGGGCGGGCGGAAACCAGCGACAAGTGCGTGCTGGGCGCCGCATGGATACTGGCAAAGGCCACCGCGCGGGGAATCCGGACAAAGTCGCCGGGCTCGAGGTGCAGCACGCCGCGCTGGGTCACGAGGGTGCGCGTGCCCGACACCTGGTACTGGATCTCTTCCGCGTTGCGCAGCCGGCGATAGGCGTGCCCGGTCGAGGCATCGGCGGTCGTCTGCCCGATCATGATCTCGGGGCTGCGGTACAGCCACACGGTAGCGGCGGCGTCGCCGTCGGGCCGCAGCACTTCCAGCCGGTCTTCGGTCTCGTCGGCATGGGCCAGCAGCAATTGCTCGTCGACCGGCGCGAGGGCGACATCCTGGCCGGGGCCGGCCACGCCCTCGGTGACCAGTTCGTTGATAGGCGCCGGCGCCCAGCCTGGAAACGGCGGAATCCGGGCTTCCGAGCGCCGGTCCACGGGCCCCAGGCGCTCGACCGGGCCAGGAACGTAGAACAGCAGATGGACGTCGCGGCGGCCATAGTTATCGTGGGCCACGCCGTCGGGCAGCAGCGCGAACTCGCCCGGCGCCACGTCGACGCTGCCGAGCTCGGTCATGATGGTGCGCTCGCCGCAGACCTGGAACGAGATCTCGTCCACCCCGCAATTGCGATGGTAGAAAGGCTGGCGCGCATTCATCGTCTGCCATTCGATGCGCACCGCCGCGCTCTCGTAGACGCCGCGCGGCGGCACGAACGGCTGGTCGACGTAGTCGGGCGGGAAATGCACCGCCTCGATCGGCGGATAGTCGCGGGGAGGACGCCCGCGGCCGGGCAAGGGCTCGGCCAACAGCAGTTCCTCGCGCCGCCGCAGCTTGCGCGGCGGCGCATCGAATGGGAAGGCGTCCAGGTATTCGTGGACTTCAGGCACGGCGGTCTCCTCGTTTCTGCCATCCATGCGCGGCATGCCCGCCGCTGCAGGGATTCAGGCCAAAAGGCCTGCCTCGCGGTAGTAGCGCTGCGCGCCCGCGTGCAGCGCGATGGGCGGACGAGCCATTCTGGCGGGCTCGAGCGGATACGACAGCGGACTGCGCTGCGCCGGCAGGTGGCGGTACTGGCGTTCGATGGCCGCGCGCGTCTCCACCAGGCACCAGGTCAGCAGATGGGCCACCTCCTCGTCCATGTCGTCGCGCACCAGCACCAGGAAGTCCGAGAAGTCGAGGGCATCGAGCGGCGTCTCGAGATTCTTCCAGTATCCGGCCGGCAGCCGATTCGCCGGAAAACCGTGCGCCTCGCGCAGCCGCGCCAGCGCGCCGGCCTCCGCCGCCAGCGGCACCGCCTGGCCGGACTCCACGATCTGCGCCCACCAGGGTGTCATGATGGCTTCCTGCAGGACGGCGTCCACCTCCCCTGCTTCCATGCGCGCCAGGCTGTCCCGCGGGTTGGTGTCCTCGACGTAGGCGCCGCCCCAGGCGGACAAGGTCGCCTCGTCGATGCCGTGCGCCTGCATGAAAAGACGAGCCACATAGCCGATGAAATTGGTGCCGTCGTTGCGCGAGGTCGCGATGCGCAGGGCCGGCTTGCGGCGGCGCAGCTCCTCGAACGAACGAATGCCGAGCTCGGGCTTGAGCGCCAGCACCATGCGGTCGTTCTGCGGCAGCACGGCCAGCGAGCGCAGGTTGGGCGCGGCACGGCCCTGGAAGATGCCTTGGCCGGTCAGCGCCGCCGGCATCAGCATGGCCGGCGTCACCAGGCACAGATCGACCTCGCCGTCCTGAACCAGGTCGATGGCTTCGATGCCGCCCCCACGGATGCTCCAGATGGCCACCCGGCTCTTGGGACCGGTGCGCTTGCAGAACTCCTCGCACAACCAGGAGCAGATGCGGTGGAAATTCGCCTGCCCCCAGTCGCCGACGAAGCGCAGGTGGTAGGAGCGGGATAGAGCGGGTTGCATGGCGGATCCCCTATTCGACCTTGACGTTGGCGTCCTGGATCACCTTGGCCCAGAACGCGTTCTGCTCGCGCACCAGCGCCGCGAAGGCCTGCTGGTTGCTGTCCACCGGCTCGAAACCCAGCTCCAGGAGGCGGGTCCTGATCTCGGGGCGCGCCAGCACCTTCTGCACCGAGGCGGCCATCTTGGCCGTCAGCGCCGGCGGCGTGCCGGCCGGCACCAGCAGGCCGCCGAATCCCACCACCTCGAAGCCGCCGTAGCCCGACTCTTTCATGGTCGGAATGTCCGGACTGATGGGCGAGCGGGCCGATCCGGTGCTGGCAAGAATGCGCATGGTGCCCGCCTGCACGTGCGGCAGCAGATCGGAATACGAGGCGAACACGCTGGAGATGCGGCCCGCCGCCACGTCCATCACGGCCGGCGGGATGCCGGTATAGGGAACGTGCAGCATGTCGATGCCGGCCTGCTTCATCAGGATGACCATGTTCAAGTGGGGGGTCGAGCCCTGACCGGGACTGGAGAACGACAGCGTCGAACCGGGCTTCGCCGCGTACGCGGCGAATTCCTTGACGGTCTTGGCCGGCAGCCCCGCGTTCACCCCCAGCCACAGCTGGGCGTTGAAAAGCTGCGCGACCGGCGCGAAGCTCGATACCGGGTCGTAGCCGGCGCTGCGCAACAAGTGCGGTGCCTGCACGAAGGGGGTCGTGCCCAGCAGCATGGTGCGGCCATCCGGCGGCGCCTTGGCGACATGGGCCGCGCCGATGACGCCGGATGCGCCGGCGCGGTTGTCCACCACCACCGGCACGCCCCATTCCTTGGAGAGCGGCTCGGCCACCAGCCGCGCGGCGTTGTCGAACGAGCTGCCGGCCCGGCCGGAAACCACGATGGTGACGCGCCCGCCGTCGAACGGCTCGGCGGCCGCCGGCCCGGTGCCGGCCAGGATCGACGCGACGCAGGCGAGCGCCGGCAGGCAGGTGCGCGCGAAGCTTGCGCGCCGGCGCGGACCGGCGCTCGGAATGTTCGGTTTCATGACTGTCTCCCCCTCTCGTTCCGGGTAGGTTGTTGTGCGAATACTGTGATGCCGGCAAGAAGAGGTCAAACAGAATTCTCAACAGGTGAGACGCCCGGAGATGCCGATGCCGGAGGATTCCATGGGGGTAAACGAGCCTGGATATCCGAACAGGCGTATCGTTTCCGCTAACGCATCCTGGAAACGCGCTTTGAACAACTCTGCTCCCCTGCGCCGCCCCGGCGGCGGCTTCGCCACCCTGCGCACGCTCCTGCCCTATTTGTGGCCGGCCCACGCCCCCAACCTGCGGCTGCGCATCGTGGCGGCCGTGGCCCTGCTGATCGCCGCCAAGGTCGCCAACGTCTACGTTCCCATTTTCTACAAGTCCGCGGTCGATACGCTGGGAGGCACCGCCGGCGCCGCGCTCGCCATCCCGATCGGCATGATCCTGGCGTACGGCGGCGCGCGCGTCCTGACGCTGGTGTTCTCGGAACTGCGCGATGCGGTATTCGCGCGCGTGGCCCAACACGCCATCAGAGTAGTCGGGCTGCAGGTCTTTCGGCACCTGCACGCGCTGGCGCTGCGCTTCCATCTGGCGCGGCAGACGGGCGGCCTCACGCGCTCCATCGAACGCGGCACCAAGGCCATCGATACGCTGCTGTCCTACATGCTGTTCAATGTGCTGCCCACGCTGTTCGAGATCGGCCTGGTGACCATCATCCTGTGGCGCATGTTCGACGTATGGTTCGCGCTGGCGACCTTCGTCACTGTCACGCTGTACATCGCCTACACCCTCGTCATCACCGAATGGCGCACGAAGTTCCGGCGCCAGATGAACGAGACGGATTCCGAGGCCAATACCAAGGCCATCGACAGCCTGCTCAACTACGAGACCGTCAAGTACTTCGGCAACGAGGAACACGAGGCGCGGCGCTACGATCATGCCCTGGACCGCTATGAGCGTGCGGCGGTCAAGAGCCAGGTCAGCCTGTCGCTGCTCAACATCGGGCAGGCCGCCATCATCTCGGTCGGCCTGACCGTTGTGATGTGGATGGCGGCGCGCGGCATCGTCGCCGGGCGGCTGAGCATCGGCGACTTCGTGCTGGTCAACGCCTACCTGCTGCAACTCTACCAGCCGCTCAATTTCTTCGGCTTCGTCTATCGGGAAATCAAGCAGTCGCTGATCGACATGGATCGCATGTTCGAACTGCTGTCCGAGGACCGCGAGGTCGCCGACCGGCCCGGCGCGCCGGCGCTGCAGGTAGGCGGCGCCACGGTGGAGTTCCGCCACGTGGTGTTCGGCTACGATCCCCGCCGCCTGATCCTGAAGGATGTCAGTTTCACCATTCCGGCCGGCAAGACGATAGCGGTGGTCGGTTCCTCTGGCGCGGGCAAGTCGACGCTGAGCCGCCTGCTGTTCCGCTTCTACGACGTGAACGAGGGCGCCATCCTGATCGACGGCCAGGACATCCGCGAGGTCACCCAGGCCAGCCTGCGCGCGGCCATCGGCATCGTGCCGCAGGACACGGTGCTGTTCAACGACACCATCTACTACAACATTGCCTACGGACGGCCCGGCGCCACGCAGGCGGAGGTCGAGGAAGCCGCGCGGCTCGCGCACATCCACGAGTTCATCCTGGCCATGCCGGACGGCTACCAGACCGTGGTGGGTGAACGCGGGCTGAAATTATCGGGAGGCGAGAAGCAGCGCGTCGCGATCGCCCGCACCATCCTCAAGCGGCCTGCGGTATTGGTTTTCGACGAAGCCACGAGCGCGCTGGACACCCACACCGAGCGCGAGATCCAGACCAACCTGCGGGAGGTCAGCAAGGGGCGCACCACGCTTACCATCGCGCACCGGCTGTCGACCATCATCGATGCGGACGAGATCATCGTGCTGGATGGCGGGAAGGTGGTGGAGCGGGGCCGCCACCACCAGTTGCTGACGCTGAACGGCGCCTATGCCGCCATGTGGAAGCGGCAGCAGGAAAGCGCGGGCGATGGGGAGGAACTCAAGCCCTACCGGGCGGCCGTAGAGACGTCCTGAAGGGTCGTTACGCGTAGCGGGCGGGACGCAATCCGGGGAGCGGGGCCCTTCCGGCCGACCTGCGCGGCACCGTCAGGCCGCGGCAGCGTCGTCCAGCGTCGCCCGCAGCGCCGCCACCAGCGCATCGGTGTCGCGCGCCGCGAGCTTCTGCTTGTCGAACAGGTTGCTGCCCATGCCGACGATGTCGGCGCCGGCGTGGAAATAAGCGGCCATGTTGTCGCGGGTCACCCCGCCGGTAGGGCAGAACAGCGTGTCGCGGAACACCGCCTTGAGCGCCGCCAGGTGGCCCGGCCCACCCGTATCGGCCGGAAAGATCTTGACCACGTCCGCGCCCGCCGCACGGGCCGCGATGATCTCCGTGGGCGTGAACGCACCCAGCATGCTCAATGCGCCGGCGGCGCGCGCCAGCTCGACCAGCGGCGGCACGACGCCCGGCGAGACCAGGAAATCGGCACCGGCTTCGAGGGCGGCGCGGGCCTGCTCGGCATCCAGCACCGTGCCGACGCCGACCAGGACATCGGCACGGCCCGCGAGCTCGGCATCGGCGCGTACCGAGCGCAGCACCCCCAGCACGTCGGGTATGGTCCAGGTCAGCTCTATGCCGCGGCAACCCGCGCGCAGCGCGACCTGGGCGGCATAGAGGGCGGTGGCGGCATCCTGGTAGCGCAGCACGGGAATCAGTCGGGCCGAGCGCAGCACCGCCCAGCGCTGTTGGGGAACGGGATCGTTCATCGTGGTGGTCCGGTCACTCACTTATAGTCAGGAGGCTAACACGGCGTCCGGCGACGTCCTGTAAAAGGCGGCAACACGACGGCTCATCCCCGGGCCGACGCGGTCGTCGCGATGGGCGGCCGGGCTTTCCACACCAGCATGCACACCAGGCCCATGCACGCCCCCGCGCCGGTCACCGCGTACCACCCCCCATGCGCGTAGGCCCACGCCGAAACCAGCGATCCGGCCGAACCGCCGATGAAATAACTCGTCATATAAGCCGCCGTCAGCCGGCTGCGCGCCTCGGGACGGATCCGGTAGATGGCGTTCTGGTTGCTGATGTGCACGGCCTGCGCGGCCAGGTCGAGCAGGATCACGCCGGCCACCAGCAGCAGCACCGACACCTTGGCGAGCGCGAGCGGGAGCCATGACGCGAGCATGATGGCCAGGCCGTAGCGGGTCGCCACCTCGCCCTTGCCGCGGTCGGCCAGCCGGCCCACGCGCGCCGCGGCAAGGGCGCCCGCCGCGCCCGCCAGGCCGAACAGCCCGATGGTGAAGGTCGAATACTCGAAGGGCGGCGCGGACAGCAGGAAGGCGAGCGACGTCCACAGCATCGCGAAACCCGCGAAGGTAAAGGCGCCGAGCAGCGCCCGCGTGCGCAGCACCGGTTCCTGGGCGAACAAGGCGGCGATGGAGGCGATCAGCCGCCCGTAAGGCATGCCGGCCGCCTGCACCGGATGGTGGGGCAGCGCCCGGCGCATCACGAACGCCAGGATCGCCATCAGCACCGCGGCGAACCAGTACACCGCGCGCCAGCTTCCCATCGAGGCCAGCGTGCCGGCGAAGGTACGCGCCAGCAGGATGCCCAGCAACAGGCCGCTCATCAGCGTGCCGACGACCTTGCCGCGCTCGTGCGGCGCGGCGAGCGTCGCGCCGAAAGGCACCAGCACCTGGGCCACGACCGAGAACAATCCCGCCACGGCGGTCCCCGCCAGCAGGACCGGGAGGCTGTCCGCCATGGCGCTGGCGCACAGCCCGGCCGCCGCCAGCAGCGTCATGACGAAGATCAGGTTGCGCCGGTCGAACAGGTCCCCCAGCGGGACCAGGAAGAACAGCCCGACGGCATAGCTGACCTGCGCCGCCGTCACGATGGAACCCGCCGCCGGCACCGACAGGCCTAGATCGCCGGCGATGACGTGCAGCAGGGGCTGGGCGTAGTAATTGGCTGCCACGGTCACGCCGGTGGCGATGGACATCAGCCAGACGAGGCCGGGGTTGAGGTTGCCCGAAGATGCGGTATTCGTGTTCATTGCGGATGGACGGCTCCTTGCCCTGCATTATTTCGCACCGGCCATCCATGAATCCAATGCATAATTTTCATTCTTTTCATCTTTTTTCAAGATAGATCGGCGGACGGCAGGGCGATGCGATGAATCTCAGGCAGATCGAATATGCCATCGCGGTGGCCGAGGAAGGCAGCTTCACTCGGGCGGCTCACCGTTGCCACACGGTGCAGTCCGCGTTGAGCCACCAGATCGCCAGGCTCGAAGAAGAATTGGATGCGCGGCTGTTCGAACGGACCTCGCGCAGCGTGCGCCTGACTCGCGCGGGCGAAGCCTTTCTGGCGGCGGCCCGGCGCGCCCTGGACGCCACCGGCCGCATCGCCGCGGAAGTGGCGGCCGCGCAAGGCGAGATCCGGGGCACGCTGTCGGTGGGTACGATCTCGACCCTGACCGCCATCGACCTGGTGGACGTCCTGGCGAAATTCCATGCCCGCCATCCCCACGTGGACATCCGGCTGAACGTAGGCATGAGCGAAGCCCTGCTCGACAATGTGCGCGAAGGCCGCGCCGATTTCGGCTTCATCGGCCTGTGGCCGAGCGCGCGGCTCCCTGCGGTGCAGTCGCGCCTGCTGGCGGAGGAAAAGCTGATGGCGTTGCTGCCGCCGCGGCATCCGCACGTTGGGCGCAGATCGATCGCGCTGGCCGAACTGGCCCGGTTTCCGCTGGTAGACTTCTATGCGGGAAGCAGCGCGCGGCGACAGACCGACGAAGCCTTCGGCGCCGCCCGGATCGAACGGCGCGTGAATTTCGAGGTCGACCATATCGACCTGCTGCGGCAGATCGTCCGCAAGGGACTGGCGCTAGGGCTGGTGCCGAGTTCGCTGGCCGCGCAGGCCGGCGGCTTGCCGAGCGTGCCGATCACCGACGCTCCTCGGCGCCGCGTCTATGCCATCTGGTCGAGCACACCGAGTCCCGCGGCGGCAGCCTTCCTCGCGTTGCTCGAGAGCCATTTTCCAAGCCATACCGATACCGACCATGCAAGAACTCGATAGACCCCTGGAAACCGTCATCGTCCGCGTCACCGGCAAAGTCCAGGGAGTGGGCTACCGCCTGGCCACGGTGCGCCGCGCCCATATGGTGGGCGTGGGCGGCTGGGTACGCAACAATGACGACGGCTCGGTCGAGGCGCTCGTGCAAGGCACGCCCGACCAGGTCGACCAGATGCTCGAATGGATGCGCCAGGGCCCGCCCCAGGCGCGCGTGGACGAGCTCACGAGCGAACGCCAGTTCATCGACCGCAGGTTCGCCCGCTTCGAGCAGCAGTGATCAGCCGAGCTTGACGTTCACGTTCTTCGTATAAGTGAACTCGAGCAGCTCGGCAAAGCATTCCTCGCGGCCGATGCCCGACTGCTTGACGCCGCCGAACGGCGCGCCCAGGAAGTGCTGGCTGGTGTTGTTGATCCAGACGTAGCCGGTGGCGATGCGCCGGGCGGCCCGGTGCGCGGTGTTCAGGTCGCGTGTCCAGATCGACCCCGTCAGCCCGAACTCCACGCCGTTCACCTGCTCGAACAGCGTATCCTCGTCGCGCCACTTGAAGACGGACAGGATGGGGCCGAACACTTCTTCGCGCGCCAGCCGCATGTGCGGCTGCACGTCGGCGAAAACTGTGGGCTCGAAGAAGAAGCCACGGGCCAGTGCCGGATCGGCCGGCCGCTTGCCGCCGCATACCAGCCGCGCGCCCTCCTCCAGCGCGGAGGCGACGAACCCCTCGACCTTCTGCAATTGCGCCCGGCTCACCAAGGAACCCATGGTGGTTGCCGGATCGGTCGGGATGCCGGGCTTGTGGCGCTGCGGCAGCAAGGTCGCCACCGCGTCGAGCACCTGGTCGTGGATGGACTCGTGCAGGAAAACCCGGCTGGTGGAACCGCAGCTCTGGCCCGACCAGGTGAAGTTCATGCCGCCGATGATGCCTTGCGCCAGCTTGTCGAGGTCGGCATCCGGATAGGCTATCAGCGCATTCTTGCCGCCCAGCTCCAGCAACACCGGCTTGAGATCCTTGGCCGCGGTTTCCATGACGGCCTTGCCCGTCGGCACGCCGCCGATGAGCGTGATCTTGCGGACCAGCGGATGCCGCGACATCGCATCGCCGCACTCCCGGCCGCCGCACAGGAAGTTCACCACGCCGGGCGGGAAGATGTCGCCGATCAGTTCGGCCAGCCGGATGATGGACAGCGGCGCCTGGTCGGGCGCCTTGACCACGACGGTGTTGCCGGCCGCGAGCGGCGCGGCGATGCGCAGCGCGGCGAACATCAGCGGATGGTTGTAGGCGACGATGCGCGCGATCACCCCCATGGGTTCCTGCACGGTGTAGTTGAGATTGCCGTCCCCCATGGGAATGGTCTCGCCTTTCACCTCCGTGGCGAGGCCGGCGAAATACTCCAGGCCATCGGCAGCGAAGCCGGCGTCGTGGAGCAGGATGGAAACCGGGTTGCCGTTGTTGAGCGAGTCGAGCTGCGCCAGCGGCAATGCATGCTCGCGCAGCACCGCGGCGGCGCGGCGCAGGTAGTCGGCACGGCGGGCCGGCGGCGTGCTGGCCCAGGCGGGGAAAGCCGCATGGGCGGCGCGCACCGCGGCGTCCACGTCGGCCGCGCCCGCCACCGGCGCCTGGGTAATGGGTTCGTCGTAGGCGGGATTGATGGTGTCGGCATATTCGCCGGACCGGGGCGCATGCCAGGCGCCGCCGTAATACAGGCTGCGCTGGGCGGGAAGAATGCCCTCCGGGATTTCATGAGCACGCATGGAAGCTCTCCGCGAAATGGATGGCTAGTGGTTGGAGCGGGTCAGGCCGGCCGTCATGGCGGGGTTGTAGCCGGGCTGCACGATCGCGTCGACCACGACGATGCCGCCCTCCCGGACCGCGGCGACGGCTTCGGTCAACGCCTGCTCCAGCTCGGCGGCATGGCGCACCGGCCCGATGCCGGTCAGGCCCTGCGCCCGCGCGATCGCCGCCAGGTCGGGCGCCGGCTCGTCGATGCGCTGGCCGATCCAGCGGTTCTCCACCGGGCGGCCGCGCTGCCGCGCCACGCGCTCCTGGTGGATCTCGTCATTGAAGAACGAGTGGTTGTTGCAGACGATCATCAGCATGGGGATGCCGGCATTGGCCGCGGTCCAGAGCGCGTTGGCGCCCATCATGTAGTCGCCGTCCCCGATCAGCGCCACGGGCAGCCGGCCGCTGCCCTTGAGCGCGAGCGCCGAGCCGATCGCCATGCCCGGGCCCGATCCCACCCCGCCCCCGCCGTCGTAGCCGATGAAGTCCAGGGGATGCCTGAAGTCCCACAGATCGCCGCTCCAGCTCAGCGGCAGGCGCATCAGGCAGGTGGGCGCATCGCCCACGACCTTGCGCAGGACGGCCGCGACAGTCGGCACCGTCATGGGCGCCGCCGGGTCCTCGGGAATCGCCGGCCGGGCCACGGGCGCGGCCGGCGGCGGGGGCGTGCGTCGAACGGCGACGTGTTCGTTCAGCAGCGCCACCGCCGGCTCGGGCTCGGACAGCAGGAACAGGTCGACCGGAGGCAGTCCCTGGTGATCCATGCTCCAGCCATTGTGGCTGTAGTGATCCACCGACACCTGGATGACACGGCTGCCCACCGGTTCGCTGCCCCACGCCTGCTTGAGCGTGCCGGCCAGGTCCAGCCAGTCCAGGCTGAGGACCACGTCGGCCTCGCGCAGCACTTTTTCCGATTGCGGATTCAGGAACATGCCGCAGGGCGCGGCGTGCAGCGGATGATCGGTGGGAAAGGCCGCGCCCACGCGCAGGTCCGTCAGCACCTGCGCCTGCAGCGTTTCGGCCAGGCGCACGCGCTCTGCCCAGCCCTCTTCCGACCGGGAGACCCGGCCCGCCAGGATGACGGGCCGCTTCGCCTTGGAAAGCCAGGCCGCGGCCTGCCGTATCTGCTCGTCGGCCGGGCGGGCGGGAGGAGGCGGCAGATAGCGGGCGGGGTCGGGCAAGGCGTAGTCCTGCTCGCAGCGCGCCTCCTGGAGCGAAGCGTCCAGGCATACGTAGACGGGCCCCTGGGGCGCGCTGGTCGCGATCTGGCGCGCGCGCAGCAAAGCCTCGAGCGCGGCCGGCACGGAGGCCGGCTGGGCATCCCACTTGACGAAGTGGCGGACGAGCGCGCCCTGGTCCTGCGCGGTGTGGATCCAGTCTATCCACGGACGCCGCTTGGCCGCGTCCACCGGACCGGTGGCCCCGAGAATGATCACGGGCGCGCGGTCGACCCACGCGTCATAGATGGCCATGGACCCGTGCATCAGGCCGACGTTGGCGTGCAGCGCCGCACCCAGCGGCTTGCCCGTCACCTTGGCGTAGCCGTGCGCGATGGCGACCGCGTGCTCCTCGTGCAGCACCACGATCATCTGCGGCTGGCGGTTGCCCAGGTGGTTGACCAGGCTGTCGTGCAATCCTCGGTAGCTCGAACCCGGGTTCAGGATCAGATAGGGGATGTCCAGTTCGCGCAGCATGTCGGCGATCCTGTCGCTTCCCCAGACGACGCCGTCGTCGTTCCAGGCTTGCGGTTCGTCGCGTCGGACCAGCGATTCGGTCGAGGACTTCATGGTGTTTCCTATGAGCAATGAACAGGGAAGGGGATGGGTCGGAAGGAATCAATCGACCCGGATGTTGGCGCGCCTGATGACCTCGGCCCACCGCTCGCGGTCCGTGACCATCATCCGGTCGAATTCGGCGGGCGTGCTTGTCGCGGCTTCTATGCCTTGCTCGCTCAGCTTGGCCTGTACTGCGGGCAGCTTGAGCGCCCGGTTCAGCTCGCCGTTGAGTTTCTGGATGATGCCGGGCGGCGTGCCCGCGGGCGCGATCAGGCCGATCCAGATGTCGCTCGCGAAGCCCGGCACCTTCTCCGCGATAGTGGGAACCGAAGGCAGGTATTGCAGGCGCTTGCTGCCGGTCACGCCCAGCGCCTTCAGACGGCCGTTCTGGATGTAAGGCAGCGCCGAGTTGATCGGGCAGAACATCACGTCCACCGTTCCGGCAAGCACGTCGACCAGCGCGGGGCTCGACCCCTTGTAGGGCACGTGCGTGAGCTGCGTGGAGGTAAGCGACTGGAAAATCTCCGCCGACATGTGCTGCGGGCTGCCGGCCCCGGCCGATGCATAGGTCAGCTTGGTGGGCGCGGCCTTGGCCATCGCCACGAGCTCCTCGATCGACCCGGCCTTGAACTGGCCGGGCACGACCAGCGCCATCGGCACCGTCGCCATCAAGCCGACGCCGGTCAAATCCTTTTGCACGTCGAAAGGCAGCTTGGGATAGAGCGCCGGATTGACGGCCACGGTCTGGTTGGGCGCGATGCCCAGCGTGTAGCCGTCAGGTTTGGCCTTGGCCACCTGGTCGGTGCCGATGTTGCCGGCGGCGCCAGGCTTGTTCTCCACCACGAAGGGCTGGCCGAGCGTTTTCGACATTTCTTCGCCCAGTACGCGCGCCAGCACGTCGTTCGATCCGCCCGGCGGCAGCGGCACGATGATGCGGATGGGCTTGCTGGGGTAGTCGTCGGCATGGACGGCCTGGACGGCGCAGCAGCCACCGACGAGCGCCGCGACCAGTGCCGCTTGATGGGAATGCTTCATCATGTCTCCTCGCTGTGGACCCGCACCGCGACGCACGGGGGCGGATCGCGGCGCGGGCCGGTTTGTTGGCGGGGGCCATGATAGGAACTGGCGTCCGGAGGTTCAATCTTGAATGTTGAATCAACTCACTCAACCTTGAATGTTGATTCAACATATGAACGGACATGGAAATGAAAAAAGGCCGCCGCCCCGTTTCCGGTGGCGACGGCCCGCCGCGCGAAGAACGGCGCCTTGGCGGCGCCTCCCGCTCAGCGCCCCTTGAATACGGGCGCGCGCTTCTCGATGAAGGCGCGCATGCCTTCCTTCTGGTCTTCGCTGTCGAACAGGCGCTCGAAAGCCCGGCGCTCGATGGCCAGGCCCGCTTCGAGGCTGGAATCGGCGCCCAGCCGCACGGCATCGCGAATCGCGCGCACGGCCAGCGGCGGCATGGTGCAGATCTGCCGGCCGATGGCCAGGGCGCGCTCGAGCGCCGTGCCGTCGGGCACCAGTTCGCTCACCATGTTGGAGTGGTAGGCCGTCTTGGCGGGAATGCGATCGCCGGTCAGCGACCACAGGAGCGTCTTGTACTTGCCCGCCGAACGCAGCAGCCGCTGCGTCCCGCCGCCGCCGGGGATGATGCCTACCTTGATTTCGGGCTGGCCGAAGCTGGCGCCCTCGGCCGCGATGATGATGTCGCAGGCCAGCGCCAGCTCGCATCCGCCGCCCAGCGCGAATCCCTCCACCGCGGCGATGACAGGCTTGCCCAGCGTGCGCAGCACGTGGAACACCTGGTCCCCGCCCTGCAAGGCGTGGTCGGTGGGACGCATGGTCGACATCTCGACGATGTCCGAGCCGGCGACGAAATAGCCTCCGGCACCCGTCAGCACGATGCAGCCGATGGCCGGATCCTGTTCCAGCTCGCGCAGGTTCCGGATCAACGTGGCCTTGACCTCGGCATTGAGGGCATTCTTCCGTTCGGGACGGTCGATGACGATGACACCGACGCTGTCGTGACGCTCTTGGCGCACCGGCGCCTTGTTCTGTTGGGCTTGACTGTCAGACATGGGAAGCAAATCCAGTTGGCGATGAAAGCGCAATCGGCTGCGCGTTGGGAAAGACCCGCCGGGCAGTCTCCACACCCCCGGGCCCGACGTATCGAGAATAACAAAACCTGCGCGGCGGCGGCCGCGGACGGGGATCAGCGGCCGAGCAAACGCGCCGTCTCTTCAGCCGTACGTCCCGCATCGATCAGATGCATGAGGCGATACGTCCGGCATTCCGGCTCCCCCCAATCCCCTTCCAGCGCCCGCACCGCGGCATCGATCGCCTCTCGGTGGCGGACCAGCCATTTTTCCTCCTGCGCTTCCACGATGACCACCAGCATGCTTTCCGCATCGGCGCGCGCGGGCGCCTGCAAGCCGGGAACCGCCGGCGCCGCCGTATCGCAGGCGCCCGCGTGCACCCCGGTCAAGCCGGGAAGGCGGCCCAGCGCCAACGCGAGCGCCTCCCAGGACTGACGGCCCGGAGGCCGGGCCGACGTGGAGCGCAGCACGATCGTCTGCACCGCGGCGCCTACGCCATCCGCACGCGTAAAAACCGTGCGGCATGGCGCGCGGAAGAATTTTCCGAAGAACGGCCGCATGCGGTTGGTCCAGTCCGAACGATGGGACAACAGACGCAGATAGGCATCGGAATACATGGCATCGATGGATGCCAGTTCATACAGCGTGAAATAGGGCAGGTCGGCATCCTCCCGGTTCACGTAGCGGCGCGCCCGCGTGATGCCCGGCATCGTGAGGCGTTCGGGCACGTGCTCCACCGAATGCCAGACGTTGTACTCATCGTCGTGGGCGGGATCGAAGCCGTTGAACAGTGCCAGGAATGCGGTGCCAGCCAATGCCATCTGTTTCTCGGGAAGAATGGGAACCACCAGCGACTATGCGTGTTTTGAACAGGGCCTGCAACCCGGCTGCCGGTTCGCCGTGCCTTTTCCGCACGCCGCCTTGCCGATGCTGCACCGGCACCGGCCCGGCCTGGGAACGCCGCCCGCCGGCTGGTACAGTGTCCCCGGATCTATCGCACGTAGGCACGCCATGAACCGACTGTCTTCCCTCGTCGTGGTGCTGGCCCTGGCCGCCATCGGCACCGGCCTCTACCTGTGGCTGCGGCCGCCGGCCGCCCCGCAGGCTCCCGTCGTGGAGAACCCGCCGCCGATCGTGGCGGAGCCCTCCGAGCCCCCCACGCCGCCGGCCCCCGAACCGGAAATCCAGCATCCCATCGAACCGCCGCCCGCGGCGGAAACGCCCGAACCCGCTGGGCCGCCGGACATTACCGTGGCGCTGGCCGGTCTCCTCGGCCGGGATGCCGTGCTGGCTTTCTTCAATCTCGATCACTTCATCCAGCGCGCGGTGGCGACGGTGGACAATCTCGCGCGTCCGCATGCGCCGCCCGCCGTCTGGCCGGTCAATCCGACCAAGGGCCGCTTCACGGTGGACGGCACGGCGCCCGAGGAACGCATCGCGCCGGCCAACTACGCCCGCTACAAGCCCTTCGTCGCCGCCGTGACGGCGGTCGACACCGGCAGGGCGGTCGCGCTCTACAAACAGCTCTACCCGCAGTTCCAGAAAGCCTACGAAGAACTGGGCTATCCGCGCAGCTACTTCAACGATCGCCTGGTGGCGGTGGTCGATACGCTGCTCGCCACGCCGGACCCGGCCGAGCCGCTGGCCGTCAACCTGCCCGCGGTCAAGGGCCCCAAGGAATTGCAGCGTCCCTGGGTGCGCTATGAATATTCCGATCCATCGCTGGAATCGCTGACCTCCGGGCAGAAACTGCTGCTGCGCATGGGCCCCGACAACCGCCGGGCGCTCAAGGCCAAGCTGGCGGACTTCCGGCGCCGCATCGCCCAGCCGGCCCACCCCTAGCGAACGGCGTCCCGCCGCTGCGCGGCGGCATTCCCCGGAGCCGGCCCAGGCCCCGGGGCGGCCGGCGGGATCCCGCCCCACGGCCCGGCAACCAAGGCACTCAGCCGGCTTGCAACGCGCTCCGCCAGCGGAGCTTGGTTTGCAATGACCGCCCCATTGGTGTAAACCCTTAGCCCTTTCGAAACGGCCTTCTGGTTTGAATGCCGGCGCCCGTCGGCAACAACTCGACACACTTGCACGGTTCCGTTGCGCTAAGGCCGAGCTACGGTACTACCTGGAGCACGCGCGCCGCCGTGCGCCGCAGTGTGGGGACCTTCACCGCCAACCGGTCGATCGAAAGCTTCTACACAGGAATCAAACATGGCATCGCTAAAACTCAAGGTGAACGGGGCAGAGCACTCCGTCCAGGCAGAAAAAGAAACCCCGCTGCTCTACATCCTGCGCAACGACCTGAACCTGAACGGACCGAAATTCGGCTGCGGGCTGGGCGAGTGCGGCGCCTGTACGGTGTTGATCGACGGCAAGCCGGCGCGCTCCTGCCTGATCCCGGCTGGCAGCGTGCAGGACCAGCCGGTCGTCACGCTGGAAGGCCTGGCCAAGGGCGATGCCCTCGATCCCGTGCAGCAGGCGTTCATCGAAGAAAACGCCGCCCAGTGCGGCTACTGCATCAACGGCATGATCATGGCCGCGCGCGCGCTGCTGGACCGCAATCCGCGCCCCACGGTGGACGAGATCAAGCAGGCGCTGGCCTACAATCTGTGCCGCTGCGGCACCCACATCGAGATCATCAAGGCGGTGCAGCGGGCCGCCGAACTGCAAGGCAAGGCCGCGCCCATGACGGCCGCCGTGGCGGAGGGCGCGCAATGAAGACGACATCGCACGCCCCGCGCCTCTCGCGCCGCCAGTTCCTGGCCGCCACCGGCAGCCTCGCGGTCACTTTCACGTTCCCCGCCCTGGTCAAGCGCGGCATGGCCGCCGCCGGCCCGGCCACCGATGCCGGCTCGCAACTGGTGGACAAGACCCTCGTCTCGGCCTATGTGCAACTGATGGCCGACGGTACCGTCCGCGCCTGCAACGGCCACGTCGACCTGGGCACCGGCATCCGCACGGCGTTCATGCAGATCGTTGCCGAAGAGCTGGACGTCGGCATGAGCCAGGTCACCATGGTGCTGGGCGACACCGACGCGACGCCCAACCAGGGTCCCACCATCGCCAGCAACTCGGTACAGGCGTCGGCCGTGCCCATGCGCAAGGCCGCGGCGCAGATCCGGCAATTCCTGCTGGAAGAGGCGGCGCGCCGCCACAACGTGCCGGTCTCCTCGCTCGTCACCCGCAACGGCCAGGTACTGCGCGCCAGCGGCGAGCGCCTGGCCTCCTACGGCGAACTGATCGAGAACAAGACACTGTCGGTGCCGCTGGCGGCCGACGTCCCGCTCAAGCCGGTCTCGGAATACACCATCGTCGGCAGCCCCGTGCCGCGCGTCGACATTCCCGCCAAGGTCGCCGGCAAGCTGACCTACGTCCACGACGTGCGCCTGCCGGGCATGCTGCACGCGCGCATCGTACGGCCGCCCTACCTGGGCCGCGACTCGGGCAGCATGGTGGCCACCAGCCTGGAATCGGTGGACGAATCCTCGGTAGCCAAGGTGAAGTCCCTGGTGAAAGTCGTCGTCATCAAGGACTTCGTGGCTGTCGTCGCGCGCCGCGAGGAAGACGCCATCCTGGCCTCGCGCCTGCTGAAGGTGAAATGGAAGGCGCCGCCGGCGCTGGGCTCCATGGCCTCGCTCACCGACGCGCTCGCCTCCCAGCCTTCCAAGCAGCGCCCCCTGGCCAGGAAGGGCGACCCGGACAAGGCCCTGGCATCGGCCAAGAACACGGTGAAGGCGACCTACGTGTGGCCCTACCAGATGCACGGCTCCATCGGCCCGTCCTGCGGCGTGGCCGACTGGAAGGACCAGAAGCTGACTGTCTGGAGCGGCAGCCAGAACCCCCATAACCTGCACAGCGACATCGCCAAGATGCTCGACATCCCGGAAGACCGCATCCGCGTCGTGCGGATGGAGGCCTCGGGCTGCTACGGCCGCAACTGCGCCGACGACGCTTCCGCCGATGCCGCGGTGCTGGCGCGCGAGCTGGGCCAGCCGGTGCGCGTGCAATACATGCGCGAGGAAGAGCACGCCTGGGAGCCCAAGGGTACGGCCCAGACCATGGACGTGCACGGCGGCGTCGCCGGCTCCGATTCGCTGGTCTATCGCTTCAGCACCCGCTATCCCTCCAACGGCGCGCCGCTGCTGGCTTCGCTGCTGATGGGCAAGGAGAAGGCCGAGGCCACGGTGTTCGAGATGGGCGACCGCACCGCCATCCCGCAGTACCGCGCCTCGGACCTCGACATCGTGGCGCTGGACATGGCGCCCATCGTGCGCGCGTCGTGGATGCGCGGCGTGGCGGCGCTGCCGAACGTCTTTGCGCACGAGTCCTTCATGGACGAACTCGCGGCCCGGGAAGGCGCCGACCCGATCGAGTTCCGCCTGCGCTTCATGGAGGATCCGCGCCCCATCGCGCTGCTCAAGGCGGTGGCCGAGAAGGCCGGCTGGCAACCTCGCAAGGCGCCTGCCGAGCGGCCCGCCAAGGGTATCGTCAAGGGCCGCGGCGTGGCCCAGCACCAGTACGTGCACGGCACCTTCCCCGGCGTGGGCGCCTCGTGGTGCGCCTGGGTGGCCGACGTCGAGGTCGACCTGGATACCGGCAAGGTACGGGTGACCCGCGTCGTGGCGGGCCAGGACTGTGGCCTGATGATCAATCCCGACGGCGTGCGCCACCAGGTGCAGGGCAACGTCATCCAGACCGTCAGCCGCACGCTGAAGGAAAGCGTGAGCTTCGACCAGAACGGCGTCTCCAGCCTGGAGTGGGGCGCCTATCCCATCCTCAAGTTCACCGACCTCCCGGAGATCGACGTGGTGCTGATGCCGCCCAACGGCAACCCCCCATTGGGATCGGGCGAATCGGCGTCCGTACCCGGACCGGCCGCCATCGCCAACGCGATCTTCGATGCCACCGGCCTGCGGCTGCGTGAAGCGCCGTTCACGCCCGAACGTGTCCGCGCGGCCCTCGCCGCCGCCCGCAAGGAGGTGAAATAATGAGCCGCGCCGCCAAGTGGTTGCTGACCATCGTGATCCTGCTGGTCGTCGTCGCGGCCGGCGCAGCGCTGATCGCGCATGAGCCGGAGATCCCCACCGCGACCGTCGACCCAGGGCAATTCCCCGAAGAACAAGTCCGGCGCGGACAGGAAGTGGCCGCCGCAGGCATGTGCGTCGTCTGCCATACCGCTCCGGGCGGGCAGGCCAACGCCGGCGGGTTCCACATGGAAACGCCCTTCGGCGTCATCGTCTCGACCAACATCACGCCCGATACCGAGACCGGCATAGGCGGATGGTCGTTCGAGGCCTTCGAGCGGGCCATGCGCCGCGGCATCGCCCGCGACGGCACGCATCTCTACCCGGCTTTCCCGTACACCTCCTTCACGAAGATGACCGACGAGGACATGCGGGATCTCTACGCCTACATGATGAGCCAGCCGCCGGTCCGCAACCAGCCGGAGGAGACCCATCTGCCGTTCCCCTTCAACCAGCGCGTGCTGATGGCCGGCTGGAACCTGCTCTTCCTGGACCGCGATCCGGTGGCCAAGGTGGCCTCCGAGTCGGAGGCCTGGAACCGCGGGCAATACCTCGCGGTGGCGCTGGGACACTGCAGCGCCTGTCATACGCCCCGCAACGCGCTGGGCGCCGAAAGGGGCGGAAAGGACTACCTGGGCGGCGGCGAAGCCGAAGGCTGGATCGCTCCGGCGCTCAATGGGTCCTCCAAGGCGCCGATACCGTGGACCGAACAGGCCTTGTTCGACTACCTGCGCTCCGGCTACTCGGACCAGCATGGCGCGGCCGGCGCATCCATGACCCCGGTGGTACGCGTCGGCACCTCGCAGATCGCCGAGTCCGACACCCGTGCGCTGGCCACCTACATCGCCAGCCAGATGGCCGGGGCCGGCCAGGGCAAGACCGGCCCCACGCCGCCGCAGCGCGAGGCGGCGGCGCAGGCCGCGGTCGCCACCACCGACACGCTGGGCGCCCGCATCTACGCCAATGCCTGCGCGGCCTGCCACCATCCCGGTCCCGGCGGACCCGACCTGTTCGGCGCCCAGCCGCCGCTATGGCTGTCCACGTCGTTGAACCTGGACCAGCCCGACAACGTGATCCGCTACGTCCTGAACGGCACCCAGCACGATGCGGGCAACCCGCGGGGCGGCCACATGCCGGGCTATGCGTATGCACTGAATGATGCGCAGGTCGCGGCGGTGGTGCAGTTCATGCGCGAGTCCTTCACCGATCAGCCGGCCTGGAACGGCGTGCAGGATGCGGTGAAGCGCATACGCGAGGAATATCCGCTGGCGCTGCAGGGCAGGGCGCAATGACGGCGACCCTGGGCCAAGGGGCCTTCGGCGCGTAGTGCGCCGTTCGCGCCGGAACACGGCCCCGCGGGCTCATGACAACGGGCGAGCCTCGATCGAGGCTCGCCCGTTTTGCCATTCACGGAGCGCGGTTGAAATGCGCCGGCGTATTTTCCTGGCGGGCGGTCAACCCGCCGTGGCGGCCTGCGCCGCCGACGCCTCGGCGGACGCCGCGATGCGGCTGGCCCGTTCGGCGGCTTCCGCGGCCAGCAGGCGATCCAGCACGACGCGCGACTGCACGCCGCCGGAATCGATGTTGAGCTTCAGGATCTTGCGGCCCGGGTTCTCGGACAGGTTGCGCTGCTGCGCCTCCAGCATGTCCAGGTCCTCGGCGAAGATCTTGCCCTGGCCCTCGCGGATGGTGGCCGTGAGCTGTTCGTCGTTGGGCTTGAAGTTGCGCGCCATGCCCCAGAAGTACCAGATCGAGGTCTCGGTCTCGGGCGTGATGAAATCCACCACGATGCTGGATGCCTTGTACTCGGGCGGCGCGTTGTAGCCGCCCTTGCCCGCGTGCGCCACGCCCACCTCGATCAGCACGTGGCTGGGCGGCGTGAAGCGGCAGATTTGCCAGCGGTCGCACAGGACGTCGTCGGCCAGCCCGTTGCCGCGCAGCGCGGCGGCCCAGAACGGGGGCGGCTTGATGTTCTCCATGTGGCGGCTGGTCACGACCTCGTCGCCGATGGTCTTGGTGGACGGGGCCGACTCTTCGATCTCCGCCTGGCCGATGCTGCTGGCGTGGACGTAGGTCTCATGGGTGAGGTCCATGAGGTTGTCGATCATCAGGCGATAGTCGCAATGGATGTGATACAGCCCGCCGCCATAGGCCCATTCCGGACTTTCGGCCCATTCCAGGTGATGAATCTTGGCCGGATCGGCCAGCTCCGCGTCGCCCGGCCATACCCAGATGAAACCGTAGCGCTCGACCGCGGGGAAGCTGCGAATGCTGGGGAAGGCGCGCACGCGCTGCCCGACCATGCCGGCACAGGTTCCGTCCGGATTCATGCGCAGGCCGTGGTAGCCGCAGACCAGCTCGCCCTTGTCGACGAAACCCAGCGAGAGGGGCGCGCCACGATGCGGGCAGAAATCCTCGAGCGCGGAAACGGCGCCGTCCTTGCCGCGATAGAAAACCATGCGTTCGCCGCAGATCTTGCGGCCCAGCGGCTTTTCGGCGATTTCGTCTGGGGTACAGGCGACGTACCAGGTGTTCTTCAGGAACATTGTCTTTCCTCCGGGGCCCCATCCTGTCCGAGTAGCTGCGCTAGGCGGGCTGAACCAGGCCAATCATCAAATCTGTATACAGGTTGATTTTGCTCCCTATTCAAATTTGACGAAACTGCGGGAAAACCCCTAGATTAAGCCTCGTGATTGAAGAGCCGAGAAGGCTGGTCTGAATAATCTGTATACAGGTTTGTCGTGTCGATCCCCTAAGCAGCGCAGGAACCGGCAATCTCCCCGCGTATCGCGAAATACGGATGCGCCATGGCCTCCTCCATGCTCAGCACCGGCGTGACGCAGCAATCGACGGACTCGAGCAGGGCGTTCCACTCATCCCTGCTCTTCCCGCGAAAAACCCGTTCCAGCTCCTCGCGCACCCTGGCCGACTCCTCTGCGCCCGGCGCCAGGCCCCGGCTCCAGTGGCACGGAACCAGGTCGGGGCGCTGCAAGGCCTCGCACAGCGCCGCCCAGAACTTGAATTCCAGCGCCCCCACGGCCAGGCTGCGGCCATCGGCGCAGCGGTAGACGGCGTAGCAGGGCGCACCGCCCGTCAGCAGTCCCCGGCCCGGTTCGCCGGCGCGGCCGTGGACGTTGACCTCGGCCAACGCCAGCACGTGATGCGCGAAGGCCGCATCGGCCAGCGCCACGTCCACGTGGCGCCCGGCGCCGGTGCGGCCGGCCTCGATCAACGCGGCCAGGATCGCGGTGGCGGCCGCCTGCGCGCCCAGCGCGTCGGACACGGGCAGCCCGGGCAACGCCGGCAGGCCGTCCGCGACGGCGTTCTGGTGCAGCACGCCGGACAAGGCCAGGTAGTTGATGTCGTGGCCGGCTCGCCGCGCCAACGGCCCCGATTGCCCATAGCCCGTGATCGAGCACAGCACCAGGCGCGGGTTGGCCGCATGCAATGCGTTCCAGCCGAGTCCCAGGCGCGCCAGGGTGCCGGGCCGGAAGCTCTCGACCAGCGCGTCGGCGTCCTGCGCCATCGCCAGCAGGGTGTCGCGTCCTTTGGACGTCTTCAGGTCCAGCGTGGCGTATCGCTTATTGCGGTTGACCGCGAGAAAGACCTCGGATGTCCCGCCGCGCGCCGGACCCATGCCGCGCGCGGGATCGCCCGCGGGATCCTCGATCTTGGTCACTTCCGCGCCCAGGTCAGCCAACCGGCGCGTGGCCATGGGGCCCGGCAAGAGGCGCGTCAGGTCGAGGATGCGCAGGCCCGCCAACGGCCCCGCCGCTTGCGCGCCCATGATCAGGCGGCCGGCATGCCGAAGCAGCCGCGGCCCACGGCGGTCAGCCTTCCCTGGTCGTCGAACACGTCGACGTCGACCACGCCCACCGTCCTGCCGGCACGGCGCACCAGCGCCTTGCCCGTCAGGCTCGCACCGGACGAGGGCCGCAGGTAGTCGACCCGGAAGTTGATCGTGGGCAGGGGCTGCCTGGTCCCCATGATGAGGGCGAAACAGCCTACGGTATCGACCAGCGAGGCGATGCTGCCGCCGTGGAACTGGCTGCCGCCGGCGCCGCGCTCGAGCTCCGGTCGCATCGGCATGGTCATGGACAGCGTGCCGGCCGCGACATCGGCGTCGTCGCAGCGCAGGCCCAGGAATTTGATGAAGGGCGAGCCGTCCAGCCACTTCTGGATGTCCCGCGGCGTCATGGCCGCAGGGTTCGAGGTGTCGTTCATGATTCGTGTCCTTGGTCGAGGGAGGCCGGCGGCAGCGCCGTGCGGACCAGAGAAACCCAGTATGCGCTGCCCAGGGGCAGGATGGCGTCGTTGAAATCGTAGTTGGGGTTGTGCACCATGCAGCCGCCTTCCTGGCCGACGCCGTTGCCTATCCATACATAGGCGCCCGGCCTGGCCTGCAGCATGAAAGCGAAGTCTTCCGCGGCCATCAGCGCCTGGGCCTGGGTCAGCACGCGCGCCGGCCCCACCAGCGCCAACGCCGCCTCGCGCGCGATGCCGGCTTCGGCCTCGCTATTGACCGTGGGCGGATAGCGGCGGTCGTAGCGCAGCTCGATCTCCACCCCGTGGGTATGGGCGACTCCTTCGCAAATGCGGCGGATCTCGGCCTCCACGGCGTTGCGCACCTCCTCCTTGAACACGCGCACCGTGCCCGACAGCCGGGCCGATGGTGGAATGACGTTGTGGGTATCGCCCGCATGGAAGGTCGTGACGGACACCACGGCCGAGTCGAGCGGACTCACGCGCCGGCTGACGATGCCCTGCAGCGCGCAGACCAGCGCCGAACCGGCCAGGACCGGGTCGTTGGCCGCGTGCGGAAAGGCCGCGTGCCCGCCCTTGCCGCGCACCTCGACGTCGAGCAGGTCGAACGAGGCCATCATCGGCCCCGGCATGACGCCGAACGTGCCGGCCGGCATGCCGGGGATGTTGTGCATACCGTAGACCGCGTCCATCGGAAAACGCTCGAACAGGCCTTCCTCCACCATCAGCCGGCCCCCGCCTTCGCCTTCCTCGGCGGGCTGGAAAATGAAGTAGACCGTCCCGTCGAAAGCGGGATGCGCAGCCAGGTAACGCGCGGCACCGAGCAGCATCGCGGTATGGCCATCATGCCCGCAGCCGTGCATCTTGCCCGGCACGGTCGAGCGGTGGGCGAAGGTATTGGCCTCTGTCATGGGCAGGGCGTCCATGTCGGCGCGCAACCCGATCGCACGCGTGCCCGTACCCGCCCGCAGCGCACCGACCACACCCGTGCGCGCAATGCCGCGGTACGTGGCGATGCCCAGCGATTCCAGCATGTCGGCGACCAGGCCTGCGCTGCGCACTTCCTCGAACGCGGTCTCCGGATGCGCGTGCAGGTCGTGGCGGATGCGGACCAGTTCGTCGCGATAGGCCTGGATCTCCTCGAGCGGGCTCACTGCCGCCCCCTCCTGCCGCATGCTGTCCCTGGCAGCGACACTCATGGCGACTGCTCCACGAACTCGATCACATTGCCGCATGCCGATCGCGGGCCGACCACGATGCCACTCGCTTCCGTGAACGGCACCTCGTTCGCAGCCAGGAGGCCGGCCAGGCGGAGGCGGTCGCTCACCGCGATGCGCATGCCGGCGTAGGCCACGCCATCGCCCGCCGCCGGAGCGGCGCAGCCGAAGCGCGCCTCGAAGGCCGCCGGCTCGTAGAGCACCAGGTCGGTCCTGCCTGGCGACAACGCATGGCCGCCATCGGCGCCGCGCACGGCGGCCACGCCGAACAGGCGCTCGAAGTAGGCGATCGCGGGCCGGACGTCGTCGGCCACGCCGATGGCCGCGAGCAGCGCCTGCGCCGTATTGGGATGTTCCAGCCAGTCCTCGCGCAGGTAGAGCTCGACGTTGTGATACTGGCAGACGTTGAACTTCAACGGCGCGGGGACGGGCAGCAGCACGTCGAATTCGGGCCAGACCGACCCTTCTCCCGGAATGGCCCACTCGCGACGCACGTGCGAGGGCGGCGCGAAGGGATAGCCGGCATCGGCTAGCAGCCGATGCGCGGCATGCGCATCGCGCGTCATCATGACCATGGACTTGATCCCGGGCTCTCCGGCCAGCACTTCGCGCATGGGGGCGGGCAACCGCGAGGCGTCGGCCACGCCCATCAATTCGATGAAATTGGCCGCGCCCGGCGTGCGCGGACGCATGGGCACCAGGCGGTTGGCGATGCCCATGGCGGAGATGTGCGAGATGGGCGTCAGCCGGAATCCCAGCCGCTCATAGTCGGCTGCTGCCGCATCCAGGTCGGCGACGTAGGTCATCAGGTGATCGAGTTCTTCTATGCCGTGACTGCTCGTGTTCATCGGTTCCGTCTCTATTCAGAAAGCCAGCACTTCATGCTGATGGGGAAACTGCGCCAGCAGCCGGCGCGCGCCTTCGACATGCGCGGCCGGCACGCGGACCTGGACGAAGGTGCCGTGGCGGGGATGAGGGGCGACCTCCAGCGCCACGCGCTGCCCGCTGCCCACCAGTTCGCGCAGCAAGGCTTCGAAAGTGCGATGCGCGGCATCCAGGCGCAGCAGGGTCTTGTCGACCTTGCCCACGCCGGTCAGGGGTAGTGCATCGAGCACGATGATGTCCTTGGGCACCGCGGCGCGCTCGGCAATGGAACGGGCGGCCAGGTCGAGCAGCTCGGTGGGCAGCGCCAGATGGCCAGGCTTGAGCTGGACGTAGGCAATGGGCAGTTCGCCCGCGTACGCATCGGGCCGGCCCACCGCCGCCGCCAGCGCCACCGCCGGATGGGCATACAGCGCGGCCTCGATCACGGCCGGATCGATGCCATGCCCGCCGCGCTTGATCAGGTCCTTGGCGCGGCCGGTGATCCAGACGTAGCCGTCGGCGTCCACCCGCCCGAGATCGCCGGTGTCGAGCCAGCCGCCACGAAAGAAAGGTTGGCGTCCGGCTTCTACGCCGCGGTAGCCGGAAAACACGCTCGGACCGCTGATCGCCAGCACGCCGATCTCGTCCACGCCGCAGTCGCCCGCCTCACGGCCCTGCGCGTCCACCCGTACCGCCTTGACTCCGCAGTACGGCAGCGCCACGCCCACCGAACCGGCGCGGCGCTGCCCATGCAAGGGCATGGAGGTCACCGCCAGGCAGGCCTCGGTCAGGCCCCAGGGTTCGGTCAGCGGCACCTGCAGGCGTTCGACCAGCGCATTGCCGATCGACACCGGCAAGGCCGCCGCGCCATTGACCAGCAGGCGCAGCGCGGGGATCCGCGCCTTGCCCGGCGCGTTCTGCGCCAACTGACCCATGACGGTGGGCGGCGCGATGAGCACCGTCACCCGTTCGCGCTCGGCCAGCGCCCAGGTATCGGCCACCGTGCCCGGCCCGCGGTAGCCCGATTCGCCGGCAATGACCAGCGAGGCGCCGTTGGCGAGCGGGAACAATGCACTGGCCAGCAGCCCGCCCACGTGGAACATGGGCATGGCGGCAAACACCCGGTCGGTATCCGTATAGCCGTAGCCATAGCTGGAGAACAAGGCGCAGACGGCAAAGTTTTCGCCCGTCAGCGGCACCAGTTTCGGCAGGCCCGTGGTGCCGCCGGTATGGAACAGCGCGACCTGCTCGGCGCTCCGGTCCCGCAGCGCGAAACCCGCCGACGATCCCGCGGCCAGCAACTCGGCACGGCGCAGCAGCCTGGGCGGCGACGCGCAGGCGGCAAGGATGGCGTCCAGCTTGCCTTCGACCACCTCGCCGTCCGCCACGAGCACGCGCGCGGCCATCGCGTCGAGCAGGGTGGCGATCTCCCGAGCCTCGAGATAGACGTTGATCGGCGCGATCACGCTCGCGGCCTGCGCGCCCAGCACCACGGCCAGCGTTTCGGGCCCGTTGGGCAGCAGTGCGGCAACGGTGTCGCCAGGACCCACGCCCGCGGCCGCGAGGTTCGCCGCCACGCGCAGCATGGCCGCGTGCAGCCGGCCGAACGTCCAGTCCTCGGGCGCATCGCCCAGCAAACCCCTGGGCAGGTAGCGGATGGCCGGCGCCTCGGGCCGCCGGCGCGCCGCGTGGACGAAGAGTCCGGGCAGGTCGCGCGCCGGCAGCCGTGCGGCCGGCGGCACGGCGGCGAACCGCGCCGCGTCGGCCGCGCTCGCGAAGACCGTGTCGGGCGGAATCATGAAGCCTCCGTCACGGCGTCACGACGATCTTGCCGAAGAACTCGCGCCGCTCGAACGCGCCGTACGCGTCGATGGCGTCGGACAGGGGCACGACCCGGTCGATGACCGGCTTGAGTCTGCCGTCGGCCACCAGCGCGACCAGCCGCTCCTGGTCCTCCATGGTCCAGCCGGTGGAGCCGATGATGGTCATTTCCGACGTGAACAGATAGGGGATGTCGGTCACGGCCTTGTAGCCGCCCGTGCCGCCGCAGCACAGCAGGCGGCCAAAGCGCTTGACGCAGCGCATGGACGGCATCCACGTTTCGCCGGCCGTGAAGTTGACCACCACGTCGACGCCGCCGCCCCGCAGCAGCGAACCGGTCTTCTCGCGGATGACCCGGTCGAAGGAATCCCGGGTGTAGTCGATGGTCTCGTCCGCGCCCAAGGCCTCGAGCCGGCGGCATTTGTCGGCATCGCCGGCGGCGGCGATCACCCGCAGGCCGGCGATCTTGGACAGCAGCACGCAGGCATTGCCCACGCCGCCCGAGGCGCCCAGGATCAGGATGGTTTCTCCGGCCTGTATGTTCCCGCGGCCGTGCAGCATCCGGTGCGCCGTGCCGTAGGCGCAGGGCAGGCAGGCCGCGTCCTCGAACGACACGTTGTCGGGCAGGCGCATCAACTGGCTGGCGCGGACCACGCAGTACTCGGCCATGGCGCCGTTGCGGTTTTCGCCCAGCATGTCGAAGCTGCCGGCGGTCCAGTCGACCTGATGCGGAATGGGCAATACGCGGTCGCCCACCTTCCAGCCGGCCACGCCCTCGCCCAGTTCGGCGATCTCGCCCGCGCAATCCGATCCGTTGATGCCGGGCAGTTGCACCTTGATGCCCGGCATGCCCCGGCGCGAGAACAAATCCGCATGGTTGAAGCTGGTTGCCCGCACCCGGATCTTGACCCATCCGGGGGGCACGGCGGGCTCGGGGACATCGCCATAGCGAAGGACGGACAGATCGCCATGTTCGTTGAAGTAGACGGCTTTCAAGGCAGCTCCTTTGGACGGAAGACGGACATGGGCAAAGAGGGAAAAGCACCATTGCCGCGTTTTTCTGTTTTGTATAATATCCAACATGTTGTCCATAGTGCAATGACCTGAACTCCGGAGGCCAGTCATGCGTATGCTGTCCAAGTTGGTTCTCACTGCAGTACTGGCGGCATGCGCGTCCCTGCCCGCCCATGCTCAGAACAAGAAGGTCGCGATTGCCGGATGGGGGCCGCATCCCACGCTCGACGCCACCATCGCCGGCTTCAAGAAAGGCCTGGCGGCGGAAGGATTCAAGCCCGGCGACAACCTCGTCTTCGACGAAAGCGACGTCAACTTCGATCGGTCGCTGATCCCGCAGATGCTCAACAAGCTGGCCAGCGGCAATCCCGATCTCATGGCGACCATCGCCACGCCGGTTTCGCTCACCGCGATACAGCGGCTGCGCACCCGCAGCTTTCCCATCGTCTTCACGCCCATCGCCGATCCGGTCCACGCCGGCCTGGTGCCCGGCTGGAAAAACGGCGAGAAACTGCTCACGGGATCCTCGGTCGCGCTCGACTACGACGCGGTGCTCGCGTTCTTCAAGGCGGTCGTTCCCAGCCTCAAGCGGCTGGGCGTGCTCTATGACACAGGCGACGACAGCTCGACCGCCGCGCTGGACGGCCTGGCTCCCCTGGCCGGCAAGCACGGCATCACGCTGGTCAAGATAGGCGTGGACAACCCCTCCGAGCTGCCGCAGCGCGTCCAGTCCGCGCGCGGGCGGGTGGACGCCGTCTATCCGGTGGCCTCGGGCCGCATCCAGCAGGGGGCGGCCACCATCGCGGCCACCGCCGAACGCGCGCAGTTGCCGGTGGTCACCACCATTCCCGAAATGGTCCGGCAGAACCAGGCGGCGGCAGCGCTCGCGGTATCGTTCGAGCAATCGGGCGAAGCCGCCGGCCGCATCGCCGGCCGTATCCTGAAGGGCGAGGATTCCCAGTCCATACCCGCGTGGCGGCCCGCGCCGCAGGACCACCGGCCGTTGTTCAGCGCCTCCAGGCTGAAGGCGGCGGGCCTTGCCGTTCCCGCGGCGTACAAGGACTGCGGCTGCGTGGTCGGGCAATAGGGCGGCGCGCCATGATACGCATCGCCCATTTGCACAAGACCTTCAACGCCGACACGCCCGATGCCAAGACCGCCACCCGCGACCTGAACCTCGCGGTGGCCGAGGGCGAGTTCGTCGCCATCATCGGCGGTAACGGCGCGGGCAAGAGCACCCTGCTCAATCTGGTGGCCGGCGCCTTGCAGCCCGATTCGGGCCTGATCGAGATCGCCGGCCGGGACGTGACCCGCAGTCCCGAATACCGCCGCTCGCGCTGCGTGGCACGGGTGTTCCAGGATCCGATGATAGGCACGGCGCCCATGCTGACGGTGGAAGAAAACCTGGTCCTGGCTGAAATGCGCGCCCGCGGGCGCGGCTGGCGCCAGGCGCTTACCGGCCACCGCCGGGAACGATACCGCCACGCCCTGGCCGGGCTCGGCCTCGGCCTGGAGGATCGCCTCACCGCCCGCGCCGGCCTGCTCTCGGGCGGCCAGCGCCAGGCGCTCGCGCTGGTCATGGCCACGCTGGAAACCCCGCAGGTGCTGCTGCTCGACGAGCACACCGCCGCGCTCGACCCGCGCACATCCTCCGCCGTCATGGAGGCTACGCAGCGGCTGGTATCGGCCCGGCGCCTGACCACGCTGATGGTCACGCACAACATGGAACATGCGCTGCAATACGGCAGCCGCATCGTCATGATGGCCGGCGGCGCGGTGCGCGCCGACCTGTCCGCCGCCGACAAGCAAGGCCTGGGCGTGGCCGACCTGGTAGAACGTTTCCATATCGCGGACGACCGCATGATGCTGAGCTGACCCATGATGGCAATACTCGAGAGCTTCTGGTTCCTGATACCCGTTACCGTCGTCCAGAGCCTGATCTATTCGACGGTGGCGGTGGGCATCATGATTCCGTTCCGCATCCTGTCCTTGCCCGACCTGACCTGCGAAGGCAGCCTGCCGCTCGGCGGCTGCCTGGCGGCGGCCCTGGTCATCGCCGGCCTGGACCCTTACACGTCGACCTTGCTGGCGGTGGCGGCCGGCGCGCTG
>Ga0180216_1000059_pt1 | contig 141826 bp, 118 predicted proteins | sample eDN3rd37CBELigMG_FD_128879 | JGI IMG/M metagenome (GOLD analysis project Ga0180216, IMG submission 128879) | Enriched Miracle-Growth compost microbial communities from Emeryville, California, USA - eDNA 3rd pass 37_C BE-Lig MG (version 2)... ... | reverse complement strand
GTCCCAAATGTTGTTTGTCATCGATTTTTCAAAGAGCAAACTGGAAATTCACTAGGCGGCCCCAGTTCCCATCGGAACTGGTAATTCAGTAAAAACCGCCTTCAACGAATACTATACGAGGAGTGAACATAATGAAAGCGAAGATTTGGGAAGAAGCAGTACAGATTCCAACCTATGGCGTTGGAGAGCCAGATAAAAACCCGATGTTTCTAGAAAAACGTGTTTATCAAGGTAGTTCAGGAAAAGTGTATCCTCATCCAGTTATTGAAAAAATCGAGGACGAGAAAAAACTACAAACCTATCAAGTTATTTTTCTTGAAAATGAGTATATTCGTGTAGAAATTATGCCTGAGCTTGGCGGACGAATTTCACGTGCTTATGATAAAACAAATAACTATGATTTCGTATATTACAACCAAGTGATTAAGCCTGCGCTCGTTGGTCTTGCAGGTCCTTGGATCTCAGGTGGAATTGAATTTAACTGGCCTCAGCATCATCGCCCGAACACATTTGGTCCAGTAGAATATCGTCTAGAGGAAAATGCCGACGGTTCTGTAACGGCTTGGGTTGGTGAAGTGGATCGCATGTATGGCACGAAGGTAACCTGTGGTTTCACATTGCATCCTGATAAAGCATATATCGAAATTCATGCGCAGCTATATAACCGTACCGATGAGCCGCAAACCTTCCTATGGTGGGCCAATCCAGCAGTAGCGGTTAATGATTATACACAATCTGTATTTCCTCCAGATGTTCATGCTGTATTTGACCATGGTAAGCGCGATGTATCCAGCTTCCCAATTGCGACGGGTACCTATTACAAAATGGATTATTCTGAGGGCGTAGATATTTCTCGTTATAAAAATATCCCTGTTCCAACCTCCTATATGGCTTACAAATCAGACTTTAACTTTGTTGGTGGCTATGATCATTCAAAGCAAGCAGGCTTGCTGCATGTGGCTAACCATCATATTTCTCCAGGTAAAAAGCAATGGACTTGGGGGAACGGTGAATTTGGTCAAGCATGGGATCGCAGCTTAACAGATGAAGACGGTCCGTATATAGAGCTAATGACAGGTGTTTATACTGATAACCAGCCTGACTTTACATGGCTGCAGCCGTACGAGGAAAAGAGCTTTACGCAATACTTTATGCCATACAAAAATGTTAGCTTTGTGAAAAATGCAAGCATTGATGCAGCGGTTAATTTACAGCTTGAAAATGGTAAAGCGCTTATTGAAGCTTATGGTACATCAATTTTTGAAAATGCAGTAGTCGAACTGTATGGTCAAGATCGCATGTACTTCAGCGAAACAGTAACGCTTTCTCCTGTAGCAACCTTCAGCAAGGAAGTAGAGGTTACAGACGGTGAAGAGGAGCATGAGCTATATGTGCGTATTGCTGATGCAAACGGCAGAGTGCTCATCGACTACAAGCCGCTCAAGCCAGAAATCGAGCGTATTCCTGATCCAGCAGAAGCATTGCCAGAGCCAGAGAAGCTGCAAACGATTGAGCAATTGTATTTGGCAGGGCTACATCTTGAGCAATATCGTCATGCAACCTTTGAACCTGAAAATTATTATTTGGAAGGCTTGAAGCGTGACCCATCCGATATTCGCATTAATGTAGCATACGGTAAGCTGCTAGTGCGTCGCGGTTTATTTGCAGAGGCGGAGGAGTATTTCCGTACAGCGGTGAAAGCATTGACTTGGAAAAATCCGAATCCGTATGATAGTGAAGCTTATTATCAATTAGGTGTGGCATTGAAATATCAAGGGCGTTTGGAAGCAGCATTTGCAGCATTCTATAAAGCAGTTTGGTCAGCGGCTTGGCAAGATACAGGATATTTCAGCCTTGCACAGATCGCAACCGAGCAAGGTAATTTGAAGGAAGCGCTTGAGCTGGTGGAGCGCAGCCTAACTCGCAATACTCGGAATTACAAAGCTCGCACACTATTAACAGCATTATATCGTCGACTTGGTAAGCTAGAAGCAGCAGCCAATGAGATTAATATTACGAAAAAGCTGGATCGACTTGAGTTTGGTGCACATTTCGAAGAGTATCTATTACTTCAAGCGCAGGGGGACACAGCTAGTGCAGATGTGGCGCTGCAAGCGTTGTTCGCACTAATGCGTCGTGCTCCGCATAACTATATTGCCCTTGCAGGTGACTATGCAGATAGCGGCTTACATCATGAAGCGACGATTTTACTAGAGGCATATCGCCAAGAGCTTGGAGATAAATCCATCTATCCAATGGTTTATTATAGCTTGGCTTATTTATATGGTAAATTAGGTCAGCAGGAGAAAGCGGTTGAGCTGATTAAGCTAGGTGAGCAAGCTAGTCCAGACTATTGCTTCCCTAACAGCAGCTTTGAATTACTTGTGCTGGAAAATGTGCTTGAGGTATCTCCAAATGCAGCGAAAGCAGCCTACTATGTAGGTAACTGGTACTATGACAAGAAGCGCCATAGCGATGCGATTGCAGCTTGGGAGCAAAGCGCAGGTTTAGATGATAGCTATGCTACAGTGTTCCGTAATTTAGCATTAGCTTATTACAACAAGCTTGGTCAGCCAGACAAAGCGAAAGTAGCACTTGAGAAGGCATTTGCTAATAACAATAGCGACGCACGTGTTCTGTATGAGCTAGATCAGCTGTACAAAAAGCTTCAGGTGGCACCGCAAACAAGACTAGATTTCCTGAATGGGTATAAGTCACTTGTCGAGCAGCGTGATGATCTCTACATCGAATTTGTGACACTGCACAATATGCTGAAGCAGCATGGTGAGGCGTTAGCGTTGCTGCAAGCGAGAAAGTTCCATCCTTGGGAGGGCGGCGAAGGTAAAACGCTTGGTCAATATACATGTGCATTAGTTGAGCTTGGTCGTGAATTGCTCGAAGCTGGACAATATGCAGAGGCTGAGCAACGCTTTAGAGCTGGACTGGAAAATCCTGAGAATCTGAGTGAAGCGAAGCTGGCTGGCGCACAGGAAAACAATATCTATTACTATCTTGGCATCTCCTTAGCGGGGCAAGGTAAAGCGGAAGAGGCACAACAAGCCTTCGCCAAAGCATCCGTTGGTTTAGAGGAACCTACGAGTGCCATGTTCTACAATGACCAACCGCCTGAAATGATCTACTATCAAGGTCTTGCTTGGCTTAAGCTTGGCAACGAAGTTGAAGCAAAACGTCGCTTTAACAAATTAATCGCTTATGCAGAAAAGCATTTGTTCGATGATGTGAAAATTGATTATTTTGCCGTTTCTCTACCAGACTTCCTAGTATTCGAGGAAAATCTAAACAACCGTAATGTGATCCATTGCAAATTTATGAGAGCATTAGGATTGTTAGGCCTAGGCAATGCTGAAGAAGGTAAAGGGCAGCTAGCAGAGGTACTAGAGCTAGATTGTAATCATCTTGGAGCAATGCTGCATCAATAGTTTATAAGTTAGCAATCAAATTCCTGTACTATCGCTTCAAGTGGTCAAGTCTATTCTATATGACAGACGTGACTGCTTGAAGCTTTTATTGATTCAATAACTTGATCATGACATGGGAGGATCACATCTAATGAGCAGACGAACGTTGCTGTTAACAGAAGGATGGAAGTTTCGAGCAGACACATTAGGCATAGGGGAACGTAAAGGCTGGAAAAATGGTATGCCTGATGGTAAGGAGATCACACTCCCACATACTTGGAATATTTCCGAAAGCCTCGAAGAGTTTAGAGGGAATGGCTGGTATCAGTATGCATTTACCGCAGATGATAGCTGGAGCAATCAGTGTGTACGAATCCAATTTCAAGGCGTTTATCGAACAGCTCAGCTATGGCTTAACGGTGAAGAGCTTCAAATCGATCAAGCAAGTGGCTACTTGCCATTTGAAGTTGAGCTGACGCCATACATTAAGCATGGTGAAGACAATGTGTTGGTCGTTCGCGCGAATAATGAACAGACAAGTGAGGGGCTGCCTTATCGAGATAGCTTTGATTGGGCAGATGACGGTGGAATCTATCGAGAGGTTTATCTTATTCTATCAGGTAATCCAGCGATCAAATATATTAGTCTTCAAGCCACTCCGCACATTCCGCGGAGCAATGGGGACGCGTCAGGAACAATTACTTCGACGATTCATTTGTATAGTAGCTCGGATAAGTCTATAGATGCGACTGTTTCAGTGAAGCAAATCTCTGATGGAACAATCGTATTCGAAGATCAATTCCAAGATCTATCCATTGAAGGCAACGAGCTTAAGCTACCAGCAATTGAGCTAGAGCGCGTAAAGCTATGGCATTTTGATCATCCTGAGCTTTATGAGATTAAGGTCAGCTTACTGGCGAATGGACAAGTTAGCGATCAGGTGAAGATTAGCACGGGTTTTAGAACAATATCTGTAGAGGGCAAATCCCTTCTGCTTAATCATGAGCCGGTGCGCTTAATGGGAGTAGAGTGGATGCCTGGCTCTCATCCTGAATATGGTATGGCAGATACTGAGGAAACGATGGCACAGATGCTGACACTAATGAAAGAAGCAAATGTTGTATTTACACGCTTCCACTGGCAGCAAAGTGACTTGCTGCTGGATTGGTGTGACAAGCACGGTATACTCGTTCAAGAGGACGTGCCATACTGGCAGCAGCCTTTTGAAGTGAATGATCAGTTTGCTAAAGTTGCGAAACGCCATATTCAATCAATGATCCGTTGGCATAGTCATCATCCGTCGATATTTGCATGGGGTGTAGGTAATGAGCTTGATGGTCAGTCCGAAGGTACGAAAGCGTATGTTCAGACGATGAAGCCGTATGTCTCTTCCTTAGATGATAGTCGCCTATGTAATTATGTCAGCAATACCTTCCATCTTAACGAAAGTAGCGATGCCACAGGTTATGGTGATCTGTTAATGTGGAACGACTATATTGGGACATGGCATGAGGGAGCTGAAAGAAGTGATGTTATTGCTAATGCCGCGAAGCATTACCCTAAGCAGCCATTGATCGTTATGGAGTATGGATTATGTGAACCAGCCTTTGATGGTGGAGATGAACGGAGAATTCAAATTTTAGAAGATCAAACAGCATGCTACGCCGAGCACGACCATATTGCAGGAGCTATATTTTTTAGCTTGAATGATTATCGAACGCAGATGGGTGAGGACGGTCAAGGGAAATTGAGACAGCGGGTACATGGCGTCACTGATCTATACGGTAATGTGAAACCTTCCTATTGGAATTTAAGAGAGGTCAGCTCTCCGCTAACGGTTGGGGTTCATTCCGTTGAAGGAGATCATATCAAGCTAGAGGTTAGATGTAAGGCTCAGCTACCTAGCTATACGGTTAAGCACTATGAGCTAGCTTACGGATGGACTGGTGAAGATGTGGACAGTACCGGAGAAAGCGCAAGCGTAGCAATTCCGAAGCTTGCTCCAGGTGAACATACGATACTTACCATTCCATATGCAGCAGATAAGGCTTCAGCTATTTATGTTAAAATTAATAGAGGCACAGGATTTTCAGTCGTTGATCGTTTTTTTGAGTTGTAAGGGCACGGCAGAAGATAAGCTAACAAGCAGCGAAATTCTTGCACAATAAAGCTAGGGGTCGTCGGTTATCGACGTTCTACCCCTAGCTTTTTAGACAATTGGTTAATCGCGAGTTTCCTGCTTTTGATCACGCAAGCCCGCTTCGCTCGGAGTAAGCCAGGTCTTAATTCGCGTTCATCTCAGCGTTAAAATCAGCCACTACAGCTTGCTTCTGCTTCAGTGCTTGTTCCATTTTTATTGCTAAATAGGTGTCAAGCAATGCATCTTCCAAGGAGTAAAATAACTCCCCTTCCTCAACAAACTTACTCATATTCATTAATGTTTGCGCCATTGCAATTTCTTCTTCAGTCAATGCAGCAGGGAAAAACGGATTGCTATATAGCCACTCTCCTTGAAATTGAATGCCCTCTAGCGCCAATTGTCGAAGCTCGCCACGAAGACCTGAAACCTTTGGCAGTAGCTCGCTGCTAGAATATTGTGCAGGTGCAGGTGACCAATTCACTTGCTCCGATACGATTTCTCCCTTTGTTCCACGAATTAACAATCTAGGTGAACGAATCGGCGAGAAATATTGCTCCCTGCAAAAATCAAACAAAGCGCTTTTTCCACCTGCAAACTGTAGAATGGCTAGCTCCTGCTGTGGCGTGATGATGCGATGTTCGCTTGGCAGCGTATGCCTTGTCGGCCCTTCAACAACAGGATCGCTCACTTTAGTACCGATGATTGTGCAGGCTTCATGCCTGATGCCGAGCCAGGATCTAATCAGATTGATTCCATGATAACCATGGGCAACCGAGGCTTGAACATGACTCACTTCGCCGATCAGCCCTGACTTAATGAGCTTTAAACGCGAAGCATGAAGTGGCTGATCAATATATTGTTCTGCGATGGCGATATGCTTTAGCTCATCGCGACGCTGATAAAGTGCTTTAATCTCTTCAATCGTAACGGCAGGTGGTGTTTCAGCTAATATTGGTATGTTAAAATTACTTAGCTTTAACAGCTCGTTCGCAGCATTAGCTTTAGAGATCGACACTACAATAAATTTCTGTTGCTCAAAAGCAATCAGCTCATCTAGGGAGCTAGTGACAGATACACCCCATTTTTCATGAAAAGCATGTGCTTTCTGTGGGTCGCGTATATAGACAGAGCTTATATCCAATAGCTGTGGAAGCAGCTTGGCGATTCTCACATAAAACTCAGTTCTCCAGCCACCTCCGATTATTCCAAACATAATCTGCTTCATATTAATCCTCCATAATCCGAATATAGTGCATGTCATCAGAATATTGTGCATTGCCCAACGTTTAGCTTAACGCTACTCTTATAGTACACAAGTGAATGAATCCATCTCAAAGAGCAGGTGAATCGATATGCCTAAATTTAATTTATTTAGAAAGATTGTATTATTGCTGTCGCTCATGCTAATTCCATTATTAAGCCTATATTATTATAACAACAAAACGAGTATGAACATATTGGAATCAGAGCTTAATGCAGTAAATATTAATCAGCTCGTATTTTTTCAAAATCAAATGAATACTCAAATTGACTCACTTGCTCTATGGCCGCAATCATTAATGTTTGATCCAGCAATAGCACAGCTTAAAAACAAAGTTAGTTCTCCTCCTCCATTGGATCTCGACGATATTAATTTAGTAAAGGATATTCAGGAAAAATTAAAAATTCATGAAAGTTCGTCCAACTGGAAAAGCGAAATATATATTTACAGCCCTACGATAGGGAGATTAATCACGACAACACGAGTGGATGATTATCAATATCAGGATGATATTAATAATGAAGAGTATGCTTGGCAAGTACGAGAAGCCCCCAACGAAATGCTACAGTTTTACGTTAGATTTGCAACTCCTCAACTTACTGATAGGATAAGAGTACCTAATTTAATGATTGAGGTTGCGTTTAATAGTTCAAATATCGTGGATATTTTAGATAAGTTCAAAAACGATGGAAGAAGTGATCCTTTCTTTTATCAGCCAGGAAATAAAGTTATTACCAATAGATCGGCCAATGTTGAATTAATTAATCAGCTCATTCAAGAGCTGGATGTACAAGAGCATGAGATGATCAACAAGCAGCTTGAGTTGAATGGTGTAACGTATTGGATTGGCTCTGTTGCATCAACATTGGGAGGCTGGTATTTAATTGATTACGTACCGTTGTCAGATATTATGCAGCCTATCAATAACAATAATCGGTTATTTTTATTCACGGTCGGTGGGTTATTATTGATGAGCATAGTAGTTGCCTATGTTCTCTATTCCCAAGTGCAGGTGCCGATAAGAGAGCTTATTAAAAGCTTCCAACAAATTAAAAATGCTAACTATAAAGTACGCATTAAGCCTAAAGGCAACAATGAGTTCACGTATTTATTTCATAGATTTAATGGAATGGCGGAGCAAATTCAAGATTTATTCGGTAGAGTTTACTTGGAGCAACTGCATGTAAAGGAAGCAAGATTAAAGCAGCTTCAATCACAAATTAACCCGCACTTTTTTTATAATTGCTTTACATTTATTACAAGCATGGCCAAGCTTAACGATGTGCGTGCAGTCGTAGCCATGACAGAGAATTTGGCAAGCTATTATCGCTATACGACACGACAGGAAAAAGACTATGTTCTGCTCAAAGAAGAACTACAATTTGTAAGGGTTTACATTGAAATTCAAAATTTAAGGCTACAACGCTTATCCTATCATATAGATATCCCATTATTTATTCAAAAAATGGAGATTCCGCTCTTGCTAATTCAGCCGATTGTCGAAAATGCAGTGCTGCATGGCTTAGAACCGAGAATGGAGGAGGGGATCATTCATATATTGGGTGAAATCATTGATGATAAGGTTCATCTTATTGTCGAGGATAATGGCGTTGGCATGAGTTTGGACGAGCGCGTCAAGCTACAAGCTAAGATGAATTACCCTATGGATGAGAAGATGGGCTGTGGCTTGTGGAATGTTCATCAGCGGCTTGTATTACGATATGGTGAGCAAGCGGGAGTTCAATTGAGGCAATCTGCTCTTGGAGGCTTGCGAGTGGAATTGACCTGGAGCCTTAACCCATAGAAAGCGAGGAAATAGCTATGTTTGAAATATTACTTATTGATGATGAAGCTCATATTACAGCAAGTATTAAAAAGACAATCCCTTGGCACGAGATTGAAGTGCATCAAGTATATGAAGCGCACAGTGCTGAGCAAGCAATTGAGCTGCTGGAGACTCAAACCATAGATATTGTTATTACCGATATTCATATGCCGGGCATGAATGGCCTTCAATTAGTTGAGCTGCTAAGAAGTCGCTGGCCACACATTCGCTGTATATTTGTTACGGGTTATGCGGATTTTCAATATGCGCAAAAGGCGTTAAAGCTGCAAGCCTTTGATTATTTGCTAAAGCCTGTCAAGGATGAGGATATGATTAGAAGTATTTCTAATGCAATCGACGTATTAAAAGACGAATGGAATGAAAATGAAAAAAAAAATAAATTAAGCTACAATTTCAAATCCAATTACAACGTACTGATCACAAATTTATTTCACGATTTATTGTTAGGTAGAACGATGACAAGTGCGAGTGTTGAGGAAAAGTTAAGGCAATATGAAGTTGCATTGCGTACGGACGAGGAAACCATTATCTTACTATTCCAATTGTCTAATGTTTCCTATGATATCAAATCATTAGAATTAATCGAGTATGCGGTCGGTAACATTGCACAAGAGATTTTTCACGATGATTTTTATGTGCTGCATAGTAAAACGCCACATCACTGCTCGATGCTAGTTATACAGGCTAAGCAAGACGGTTCCAATGTAGTCTATATGTCCTCCAAACAAAGAACGGAGGTATTCAAAGAGCGGATCACTAGCTTTCAGAAGAGCGTTAGCAACTATTTGAAAATGAACATTTCTATGGTTGTGTCAGGCTGGTTCCTGTTTCCTGATGATTTATCTCAAGCATATCGCTCGATACTAAGCAGCTATTATTTATTGAATAGTCAGCATACGATGGAAATTACTTATATAGATTCCAGCCACTCGTCTGTTGAGCAGAAGATTTATTCCTTGGATAGCTTATACAGACCACCTACATTAATTAATTTATTGGAGTCTAAGCAATGGCAAACAGCTCGAAGAAAATTAGAGGATATCTTTCAAGAGTTACGAGCGGCATGCAGCATTGAGACGCTGTATGAGGTGTATTTTTCCGTGACGAATACCTTCTTGTATGTTGCACATAAGCAAGGACAGAGGCTTTCGAAAATCGATCAATTAAATGTTGATTTATTAATGGATCGCGGGATGCTTAACTCCGTTGATAAATTAAAGGAATGGACGATTTCAACGTTAAATGCACTAGAAGAAACAATGGCAGAGAACGATCAATATACGAAGGGTTATATTGTCTCGAAGGTACAAGCCTTATTGTCGACGAATTTAGGAGCGGATGTCTCCGTTAAATCCATTGCAGATAGCGTCAATTTGCATCCCGTATATCTATCTAAAATTTATAAGCTTGAAACCGGAGAAGGATTGAGTGACTATATTATTCGCATGAAAATGGAAAGAGCATTGTATCTACTTAAAAATAGCAATAAAAAAATATATGAAATAACGGAAGAACTCGGCTATCAGAACTCACAGTCCTTTAGGAAGATGTTTAAAAAGCATTTTAATATGAGCCCCAATGAGTTTAGAGAGACGTAAAGGCTGTTAGTCAATGAAGAGTGTTAATTGGACGTTACTTGAAGCAAGCGGATTCGATCGAACGGGTCGCTTGCCTCTCGTAACGTTCTTTTTTGTGAAATTGATTTCAAAAGGTTCGGAAACCTTGATTTTACTATTCTAGTTTAAGCCTATTGGCACTCATATAATTGAATGAGAAGATAAAGCAACATCAAGGGGAGAAAAAATAAGAGGGAGTGATGGGAGTAACGTTAAGCAAAAAGTCAGGATGGACTGGTATGTAGCCACAATGATGAAAGCGCTTTAATTGTTTGTAAAACTCAATACGAATTTGTAAAAAGGAGTGAATGTAATCAGTATGAAGAAAAAACTGCAACGCATCATGATCGTTGTATTAGCAGTTTTATTGGCGAGTAGCGGACTGCTTGTTCCAGACAAGATGGTCAGCGCTGCGTTAGGAAATCCCAATAATTTGCTGTTAAATCCGAGCTTTGAGGCAGATGGGGCAATGTCTGTCGTCCCATCGGGCTGGAGTGCAATTACTACTGGAGGCACAGTAAAGACTCAGAGTGGAGGAACGGAAGTAGGCTATTCGGCAAAACTGACATCCGTAACCCGAACTGGTAGCTTTGATAATCCGTCAGTAGGTATATATCAGAGCTTTACTGGATTGGAACAGGGAACATATACATTAACGGCAAAAATTCGCACGAACAATCCAAATCCATCTAGTGTGTCCCTTCAAGAGGCCGCTTTCATCGAGGCAAAAAATACAGGAGCTCCTACAATGAGAGCGTTTGTTAATCTTTTTGCAGCGAATAATACGGACTGGGTTTATGTCTATCTTCGTAACGTTATTGTATATAACGGAGAAGCGACGATTGGTATCTATTTGAAGGATGCAGTCGCGGGCATGACGCTAGAAGTAGATGAGGTTCAGTTTTATATGGAGCACTCAGACCGGAATCCGGTCCAGAACTGGGGGTTTGAGACAGGGAATACTGCTTCTTGGGTAACAAGCGGTAACGTTAACGTAGAGAGTGGTCAGGCAGATTCAGGTACGTATGCAGCACGGCTGGAAGCAGGCGCTAAGATCGCTCAGCAGGTAGCTGTTAAGCCCAACACGGACTATATCGCTACGGTAAGAGCGAAGGTGTCGGATAGCAGCAATCGAATACGCATCGGTGTTGATGGTATTCAGGAGAAGCGATCAGCGCCGTCTGCTACGACGAATTACAGCTTGCTCCCGCTTTCATTCCGTACGGGGACGAACGAAACAAGCGCAACGATCTATATCGAGCAAACCGCTGAGGGTGGTGGATATGGTTATGCGGACAGCATCGACGTGTTTGAGATTAGCAACGATATTGTCAAAGGAGTCGATGTATCGTATGTGCTACTTGTTGAGGATTACGGTGGCAAGTATAAAGCTAACGGTGTTGAGCAGGACTTTTTCGACATTATACGAAATCGCGGTGTGAACGCAGTAGCGTCAATGTTTTTCGTAGAAGCAGGTAACTACATCTACGAAGAAAGTGACTGGAAACAATACCAGGCTGGACTAAGGGACGACCTTCCGGAACAAACCTATACAACCACTTACATTAATGATTTGGCGCATTTAGGCACTAAAGAAGTTCCGCTACAAATGTGGCCAGGCTACTTCGGCAAGGAACAGGCGTTGGAGCTTGCACAACGTGCCAAGGCGCATGGTATGAAGTTTGAGCTGTCGCTTCATTACAGTGACACATGGATGAGCTCGGGTAAGGCATGGAAGCCGCTTGCGTGGTTTGGTCAGAATATGGATCAGCTTCAGACAACAATGTACAACTACACCTATGATCTGGTTAAATCGCTGGTGGATGCAGGAGTTGCACCGGATTCCGTTAAGCTTGGTAATGAGCAAAATTCAGGCATTGCATGGCCAGACGGGAAAATATGGTCCACTGGTCGGGATGGTTTCGCTAAGCTAGTCAATGCATCCTATCAGGCAGTGAAGGATGCTTCACCGACGACACGCGGCTATCTTCACTTGAATAATGGCTATTATGTGGACTACACGAACCAATGGTTTGGTGTAAATGAAAACATTGGCATGGAGTGGGACGGTGAAGCCTATTCGTTGTATGGCGGGCGGCCAACAGGGTCGATCATTGACATGCTGAATAACAATCTGACGAAGTGGGCGGGCAAAGACGTTATTTTCTCAGAAACGGGGTTGATGCATACCAATGAGAATTATGATCCACGTGACAATGGTTCTGGTATGAAAAACTCGTATTATGAAGTTTCACAACGTGGTCAGTACAATTGGTTAATTGAATATATGCAAGCGTTTAGAGATGTACCTAACCCTCACGGAGCGCAGCTTGGATTCTTCTATTGGGCAGCGGATTGGATCGCTAAGGGAGATGGCCATGAAGAATGGTTTAGCCCATGGCTTCCGGGCACCAGCACATCACAGTACGGCAACAGCGTAGATTCGCGCACACTTTTTACCTATGATGGTCATGTGTCTGACGGAATGTATGCTTATCTATGGAGAGGTAAGGCAAGTAGTAAGGAGCTAGGCGGACGAGTTTCTCATAATTGGGGCTCTAATCTTTACGAAGTAACTCCGACTGAGGCGGAAAGTATTAGTGTATCAGCTGAGACGCTCCAGCTGCGTGAAGGCCAAAGCCAACAAATCGTAGCTACTGTTCAGCCTGTTAATCAATTCGTATATACGAATATGAAATGGGAAACGAGTAATAGTAGTGTGGCCCAAGTTAACAAGCAAGGAATTGTAACAGCTGTGGGAGCAGGTTCGGCTACGATTACGGTACGTTTGGGCGAGCTAACAGCCTCCACTGAAGTCATCGTGACGGCAGCACAGCTAGCTCAAACGGTGACATTTACAAGCCCGAATTTGTCATCAGGCAGTCTAGATGCTATCGTGGGTGATCTGATTAGTATTGCGGTGAATTTGTCCGAGGCGGACAACCGTAATGTTATCTTTAGCTCGTCTGATCCGAGTGTCGCATCGTTCATTGGGGAAGCAGTAGAAACTTCAAATCCAGGAGTGCTGATTCAACAGACCAATGTTACAACAGGAGTAACGTTACTGGCGAAGAAGGATGGCGTGTCTACGATTACGGTAACTTCCGCAGATGGGAACGCATCAAGCAGTTTTGAAGTTCAGGTGGATAAAGTTGAGATCGAAGGTATTCAAATTAATGAGGATGATTTTGAGCTAGAGAAGAATCGTACGAAGCAGCTATCAGCTATTATCGAACCTGAAAACGCTTCATTCCGAGACGTTGTGTGGGAGAGTAGTGATGAACATGTTGCTACGGTTAGCGAGAATGGACTTGTGACGGCAGTTGGCAATGGTCAAGCGGATATTACCGTTAGAGCAATCGACGGCGGATTAACGGATTCCATTAAAGTGACTGTTGTTGATGTGAAGACGAAGTCCATTGCGCTTGATCATGAACTAATTCGCTTACGAGCGGGCGAGAATACCGTTGTTGGGGCAAATGTATTGCCATCCGATGCAGCGAATCCGACTGTTGAATGGATCAGTAGCGATACTAACGTATTTACGGTTGATAATGGTGTAATTACAGCGATTGCCGACGGATCAGCTACTCTGACCGTAAGAGCCTTGGATGGTGGGGCAGAAGCGTCCATTGATGTGGTGATCGCTGATGCTATTCCAGTAGAAAGTGTAGCGATTGACCAAAGCGAGGTTTCGCTGACAGCGGGCTTGACGGCAAAGTTAGCGGCTGTTATTCGACCTTCTTCAGCAGATAACAAAGAGGTAACATGGTCTTCCTCAGACGAAACCGTAGCAACGGTTGATCAGAATGGTCTGGTCATCGCCAAGAGCAAAGGACAAGTGACGATTACGGTTACGGCGGCTGAAGGAGGGCTTACAGGATCTTCCACCGTAACGGTGGACGACGAACTACAGCAGCATTATGTGAGTACGGGATCGAATCGTACTCGAGCTGCAACCCCTGCTGCACTTGCTCTTGATAATGATGCTACTACGGGATGGACGCCAGGAGCCTACCGTGCGAATCAATCCGATATTTGGTGGGTGGATCTGGGTCAGCTCGCAGAGATTGATACCATCGACATGTTGTTCTTTAGAGCACAGCGTTACAATGTTTTCGTGTCTGAATCAAATACTAGTAATTACGCCGAAGCGACTAATTTTACGAAGGTAATCGATCAATCTAGCCAATTTAGTGAAGCTGTCGAAGTCACACATTCGTTGCCTAGCAGCACGAAAGCTAGATGGATTAAGGTAGAGGTATTTGAAGCAAATCCACAAAATCAATGGTTGTATATCCGAGAATTCAAAGCTCATGGTCGGTTCCTTCCACAGGTTACTGACGTGACTTTGAACACGAATGCGGCAACGGTCATCATGGAAGACAGCTATCAGCTTCAAGCAACGGTCACTCCTTCCTATGCGCCGCAAGAGGTGCAGTGGAGTACAAGCGATGCTACGTTAGCTACTGTAGATGAGAATGGCTACGTGACGACGTACGCGCATGATGGGATTGAAGGAGAAAGCAAATCAGTTACGATCATTGCAACCGCTTCTAATGGTGTGACAGCAAGTGCGGTCATTGATGTGAAGTCTCCAATCATCGTGGAAGGTATCTCGATCTATCGACATGATAACCAACCGATACCAGGCGGTGGCCTAGTACTGGAGGCAGATGCAACGGTTGACTTGGATGTCTCGATCTTCCAAGGGGATGCAGCTTATCGCTCTGTCATATGGAAATCAACTCATCCAGAAATTGCCTTTGTTGATGCTGAGACAGGCTTAGTAACGGCTCATCAGCCAGGCCTAGCGGAAATCTCAGTAGAGGTCGATTCATACAGTAACCTGCCAGGCGGATTTGTTTTCAAAGACTCGATTAATGTCACAGTTCAGGAAGAAGACGAAACTCCGACGATCCCTACTCCGACAGGATTGCAGGCAGGAACGATTACAGCAGATGCTGTTCAGCTTTCTTGGCATGCAGTAAATGATGTCGATGGCTACAATGTCTATCGTTCTGCTTCTGCAGATGGGGTGTATACAAAGTTGAACACGACCCTATTGACGAGCGCATCGTATACGGATCATGGCTTGAACGCTGCAACGACTTATTATTATAAGGTGAGCGCAGTACAAGATGCAGTGGAAAGCTTGCAATCGTCGTTTGTTGCGGCGACTACGACTAGTGGAGGCTCCCAGCCGAGCGAGCTGAATGGTGAAGGCAGCCTGACAGGTCCAGCTGAAGCTTATGTCGGTCGGACACTTGATTTGACAGTTGGTCTTGGCAGCTTAACAGGCAGCTTCACGATCCTTGAGACTGTAATCAACTATGATCCACAGAAGGTTGGATTCGACATGCTCGAGCATGAAGGCAAGCTTAGCCTAGCGGATAGCGCATGGACTGTGCATGGCGATTCGCTACAGGTGCTTGGCACAGCGGTGAAGCCAGCTCAAGGACAGGTATATATTATTCTAGGCAGCCTTGGCACGCCAATAACTGAAGCAGGAGCGCTGTTCACCCTGCATAGTCAGATTTTGCAGGAGGCCGATGCAGGGACATTACATGTATCACTTTCAGACTTCGGAATTTCCTTCGAGGCTGAGAGTGCGCTGGTCGATGTGACCGATGCTTGGCTTGATATTGAAGTGAAGCTAGCCGATAAGACGCTGCTTGCAAGTAAGATTTCGGAAGCACAGCAGCTTTACAATCAAACCACGCAAGGAAGTGCACCTGGACAATATCCAGCTTTTGCTAGAACGGCATTCCATAATGCGATTGGAGCAGCGGAAGAAGTGAATGGCAATCCAGAGGCAACGCAGGTCGAGGTGGAGCATGCAATCACGGCGCTTTCTGCAGCGATCACAACCTATCGCAATGCAGTTAATCCAGAGGTGTCCGTTGACAAAGCGGCATTGCAGTCCGCTATTGCAGCAGCACAAGCGAAGCTAGAGCGCGCAGTAGTAGGCAGCAAGGTCGGTCAATATTCGCAGTCAGCTAAGGATGGTCTAACAGGAGCGATCGAAGCGGCGCAAGCGATCAATAACAGTGGCTCTGTAAGCCAATATCAAGTGGATCAAGCGGTGCAAAACTTGAATAGTGCGCTGCAGACGTTTAATAATCAAGTGATTACCCTCGTTCCAGGAGCAGGCAAAGTAACCATCAAGGATCTGTCGTTCATCGCCCAATACTATGGGGTGACGAGTGGCGACGCGAACTGGCTTGAGATTGAGAAGGCAGACCTGTTCGATCAAGGACGCATCGATATTGTTGTTCTGGCAGCAATCGCACAGATGATTCTGGACGATTGGCTAATGCAATAGAGTGAAAGAATACTTCTAGCGATAGAGATAGACATAAGCGAGAGGTAGATGATCACAAGAGAGCGGGAGGCAGGCGGAAAACCGTCTCCTCCCGTATCTGTTTAAGAGGGAGAAAGGATGCGGAATATGAAAAGAATCTGGCTGATGCTGACGGTTTTATTGCTAATGATTACATGTCTAGTTCCTACTGCAACGATAGGAGCTGCAGAGATGCAGAACTCGACGAGCTCGCAGCAGCTAAATCTTGAAAAGGTGGAATTGATGCTGACTAGCGTCGAGAAGGACGGCGTGTTAACGGTGACGGTGTCTGGGAAGCAGTTAAAGGATGTATATGCGTATGAGCTGCTATTTCACTACGACCCACTTCGCCTGGAGCTGACCGAGGCGAGCGTAGAGGTAAGTGGCTTCACGATAGAGCCGATGCGAAAAGGCAATCAGCTAGTGCTTGCCCATACGAAGGTAGGGAGTGTGCCTGGGATAACGGGTGAAGCGAAGCTAGCGGTGTTAACGTTCAAGCGAATTCGTGGTGGAGATACGTTCGTGGCGTTGAAGGAAGCTAGGCTAGTGGCGTCTTCCCTCGCATTTAGTGAGGCGAAGCCAGATGTCAGTGTCGCATCCAAGGATGGACGCGAAGATATCAAGCTGACAGATATTGCCCAGCATTGGGCGGAGGAGCGCATTCGTATAGCAGTAGAGCTGGGCTTTGTAACAGGGTACAGTGACGGTACATTTAGACCCAATGCTTCGGTTACACGGCTCCAATTTGCGACGCTATTAGCACGAGCATTACTGCTAAAGGAATCAAGCCAACCTAGGTTTACCGACAGTGAGCAGATTCCAGAGTGGGCTAGTGGAGCGGTGAATGCAGCGGTGGGAGCCGGACTAATTAAAGGTTATGCGGATGGCACGTTCAGAGGAGAGCAGCCGATTAATCGAGCAGAGATGGCAGTGATGATCGTTCGAGCGCTGGGCGTTCAGTCAGCTGGTGGTTCAGAGCTGAGCTTTTCAGATACGGCTAGCATACCAGGCTGGGCGCAGTCTTCGGTGAGGCTAGCAGTCGAACAAGGACTGCTACGAGGCAAGGGAGGCAATCAATTTGCGCCGCTTGTGCAAGCGACTCGGGCCGAAGCAATTAGTGTAATTCTTGATTTATTGTATAAGAGGACTGATATAACAAGAATATAGTCCATTATTTTGCGAATATTGTCAATGGCAGAATGCCTTTCGTCAAGGCACAATCAATATATCAAATTTTAGGGAGGCGTAGTTTATGCTTCGTACGTTTTCGCAACATATTAAACGAGAGAGTATACTGTTAGATAGACACTGGGATTTTACTGTGGACGCAGAGAATCGCGGAATTGAGGAACAATGGTTTATTCAGTTTCCCCAGCAATATCGTAAGATGTATGTTCCAGGCTGCTGGAATAATGAGATCGGATTATACGATTACGAAGGGGTTGCTTGGTATCGAACGTCTTTTGCGCTTAGATCTTCTGGGCATGCGAAGCTAATATTTCATGCGATTAGTGGACAGGCAGATATTTATGTTGATGGAAGGCATGTTGGTGAACACTATGGTAGCTTTACTGCATTTGAGGTAATATTGCCGGATCTAGCAGAAGGTGAACATCAACTTGTCATTCGTACGGATAATACGCATAATGAGCAGACCATTCCGCTTGCACATGTGGATTGGTATCACTACGGTGGTATATTACGTTCGGTTGAACTGCAAAAGCTGCCAGACATGTATATTGATAACTTGAGAATTAAGTACTTTCTTGATGGAAATGTAGCAAATGTTAATATTGCTGTTCGTCTGCGTAAATTTGCAGGTACAAGTCCAAGTATACCCGTTGCTATCTCGCTGAATAATGAGCTTGTATACGCGGCTGATGAAGCTTGGCCAGAGGAAGCAGAGTATTTGGAGATAAAGGTTCAACAGCAATGGAGTGATGTTCGTTTATGGGAGCCTGACAATCCAGAACTATATATGATTCGTGTCATTGCAGGGAACGATGATTATGCTGATCGTATCGGATTTCGGACTGTAGAGGTTAAAAACAAGCAGATTTTGCTTAATAGCAAGCCATTATATATCCAAGGTGTCAATCGACATGAAGAGCATCCAGAATGGGGCTTTGCTTTCCCACCAAAATTGATGGATAAAGACTTGGATATTATCGAAGCGCTTGGTTGCAATAGTATCAGAGGCTCTCATTACCCACAGAGTGCATATTGGCTTGATCTGCTTGACGAGCGGGGGATTGTGTTCTGGAGTGAGATTCCACTTTGGCAATATCATGTTCAGCATATGACTAATCCGTTAGTACGTGATCGAGCGATGAAGATGCTAGATGAAATGATAGAGTACAACTACCATCATCCGAGCATATTATTTTGGTCGGTTCACAATGAATGCGATACGAATACAGAAGAAGGGCTCCAGTTCACCACAATGCTTACTGATCGTGTCCGTGAGCTGGATGATAGCAGACTAGTTACCTACGCTACACATCATGCGTTGGACGATCGTACACTTGCCTTATTTGATGTTATTGGAATCAATAAGTATTATGGCTGGTATGATGGCGAAGTGGAGCAGTTTGCACAATTTATGCAAGACTATCATGCGTATGCAGAGAGTGTAGACGCTGGACATATCCCTGTCATTCTTGCTGAATTTGGCGGTGCTGGACTGTATGGAGATACGAGCTGGGAGGAGCGGCGTATGTTCAGTGAAGATTATCAAGCGTTTATCTTGAAGGAGGCGCTGACGATTTTCAGAGAAGATTCGAATATTGTAGGAACGTATATATGGCAGTTTGCTGACATTCGCAGTGAGACGCGTTCGTTCCGCGACCGTGCCCGAAGCTTTAATAATAAAGGCTTGGTGAATGAATATCGTAAGCCTAAGCTTGCATATCGGGAAGTACGGGGAGTTTATCGACGATAAGAGCATATATTATTGATTAACATATCGTGTTGGAGGTTGGGGATGACTGTACAATTTGAAGGGTATTTATTCGCATATTTCAAGGGTGAGTTTTCTCAAGATGGTGAACAGATCTACTTTGCGCTTAGCGTCGGTAATGATCCACTGCATTGGCAGGAATTGAAAGGAGGACGGCCGATACTGTTTTCCACATTAGGAGAGAAGGGAGTGCGAGATCCATTTATTGTCCGCTCACCATCTGGAGATGGGTTTTATTTAATTGCAACCGATCTGAGAATATATGGAAACGAGGACTGGAATCGTGCTAAAAATGCGGGAAGCCGCTCCATTATGGTCTGGAAATCAACAGATTTAGTTCATTGGTCAGAACAAACAATGGTAGAAATTGCACCACCCGAAGCTGGTAATGCATGGGCTCCGGAAGTGCTATGTGGTGAAAATGGTGAGTTTTATGTATTTTGGGCATCCAATATGAAGAGTAAGTTTGATGCAGCTGATGAGAAAATGTATCATAAGATGCTGGTGGCGACAACGAGGGATTTCTCCAGCTTTAGCGAGCCAGCGATATATATGGATTACGGTCAGTCCTTAATTGATACAACAATGATTCAGAATAATGGGCGAGTCTATCGTTTCACAAAAGGCGATCACATCTTTCAGGAGTCGGGAGATTCATTTCATGACCGCCAGTTTAAGATGATTAATAATAATGTGGAAGAAAAGTTTATGGTTAAAGGTGAAGGTCCGATTATTTTCAAATCAAACTCGGAGGAAAAGTGGTACTTATTTATCGACGAGTTTGGCTTAAGAGGATACTTGCCGTTAGAGACAGATGATCTTGATTCTGGTCAATGGAAGATGCCGAAGACGTTCAAGCTGCCACAAGTACCTCGACATGGTTGCGTTATTCCGATAACGAAAGCTGAACATGAACATTTGCTTAACCATTATGGTATTTAATTTGACATAGTTTCATTAAAAGACGACATGCATAATGATACATGGTATGCATGTCGTTTTATAATTGGCTATGTATAGGGGAAATCGAGAACGATAAATTGATTGCAAAAGGTTCTAAAACCTTGATTTTAATATTCTAGTGTAGCTCAATGACAAAATCTATAATTAATAGTGTAAGCAACATTAAATAAGGGGGTAATGAAATGAAAGGAAGTATCAGAAAGACGTTAATGCTTACTACACTTGCTATGTCAGTTATGGTAAGTATTGTTGGTTGTTCAACGAATGGAAACAATTCACCAAACAGTAGCAATACACCGGTGAACACTTCTGCAGCAACTAATGATGGAGAAGAAGCAGTAGCTGAGTCGAAGTATAAGGATAAATACGATCCACCTGTTACGATATCGACAGTATGGGGGATCGATCCTACTCTTACATTTAAGAATGGAGAGACAATCGATAATAATGTTGCTACCCAATGGGCATTAGATACGTTTGGCATTGAAGTTAAAACACTTTGGTCAGTTACAGATACTAATGGCGCATTTAACACAAAATTAAGATTAGCGATGACTTCGGGTCAAGAAATGCCTGATATCGTTACTATAAACGATAAGTTACTAGTCTCGGAATTAATAGAGTCAGGAATGTTTAGAGAAGTAGGAAGTCTATTCGATGAGTATGCTAACGATACATGGAAAGCAGCAATGAATTTAGACCCTAATGTTTGGACTGCTTACACGCGTAATGGTGAAAGATATGGGATTCCTGTTTTAGATACAGCATATAACTCTGATTATCTGTTGTGGATTAGACAGGATTGGTTGGATAAGCTTAATTTACCATTGCCTAGAACACTTGAAGAGCTTGAAACGGTAATGGATGCATTTAAGAATAATAATCCAGATGGTTTAGCTCCAGATAAAGTTGTTCCACTTAGCGTTGGCTGGAAAACGAGTATGAATACGTGGCGTGGTGATCCATCTTGGGTATTCGGAGCGTTCGGTACTTTACCTAAGCAATGGAACGAAGCTGAAGACGGTTCTCTGGAATATGGTTCGATCAATCCAGGAATGAAGGAAGGATTAATTAAGTTAAATGAATGGTATGAAAAAGGTTATATCCCTGCGGAGGCGGCATTGTGGGATGAGTCAAAAGTTCTTGAACCAGCTGTAGCAGGAACAGCAGGTATTGTTGCAGGACCGTTCTGGATGATTGGTTCTTCGCTTAGACCAACAGTTGAGAATGTTCCGCACGCTGTATGGAAGCCTCTCTATATTCCTACTGGCCCAGACGGAACAGCGATGCGCCATGGTACGCATTATGTAAATGGTGTTACGTTAATCAATAAGAACATGAAGAATCCTGAAGCGTTCTTTACTTATCAAAACTATTTGTATGAAAATTTTGCTAACCCACAACCGGGTGGAGTTTTTGAGCATGGCCTATTTGAAGGTTATGACTATGTACTATCTGATAATGGAGAACCGCTCTTTACGGACGAAGATATTCCTGGTGGAGCAGTAAATGCGAAAAGATATCTTCTCGTACGTGACGGAGCAAGAATTCCTGACATATTTGTTAATTCAGTGTTGAATTTGGCTGATGGTAAAGAGCCTACAACAAGACACGAAAAAGAAGCGGTTCAATATTATACTACTGAAGTTGTCAATATTGTACAAAAGTTAATGGAGCAAGTTGACATTTCGAAGAAAGACATGTTTGTAGGGCCAACTACGGAGACCATGAAATCTAGACAAGATTATTTAAATAAACTCGAGGAATCCGTGTTTAACGAGATTATTTATGGTAAGAAGGGTCCTGAAGCTTTTGATGAGTTTGTAGCAACTTGGAAATCCTCAGGTGGGGATGATATTACACGAGAAGTGAACGAATGGTATCAAAGCACGAAGTAAAGGTTAGTCGGAAAAGGGAGATCCAACAAAAGGGAACTCCCTTTCTCCTTTTATGGTAAGTATACGATAAGAAAAAGACTGGAGGATGAAGTCAATATGTCAACAACGCAAGCTATTCCTGAAAAGGATTTAATATATGGAAGCAAGAGCCCTAAAAAAAGAAAATCTATACTGCACAGCATAAAGAAATATTGGTATTTTCATCTCATGATATTACCAGCCCTAGCCTTTCTAATTATTTTTGCATATTTGCCGATGGCTGGAATAGTAATGGCTTTCCAGGACTTTAAACCGTGGCTTGGTATTACGGGCTCAAAATGGACTGGGTTAGACAACTTTAGATATTTGTTTGAACGCGAAGACAGTGTTCAAGTAATTTGGAATACATTAGTTATCGCGATCATGAAAATGTTTTTTAATCTACTGGCACCTTTTACGTTCGCTATTTTTTTGAATGAGGTACGCAAGCAATTCTTTAAAAGATGGATTCAGACATTAGTTTATCTTCCCCACTTCCTTTCTTGGGTAATTCTTGGGGGGATTCTTACAGATATATTATCGACTGATGGTGGCATTTTGAATCAGCTGCTCACATCGCTATTCGGCATAAAGCCAATCTTTTTCCTTGGCGATGGTGATTGGTTCAGATTTACGGTCATTGCTTCTGATGTATGGAAGGAGTTTGGGTTTGCGACAGTAGTTTTTCTTGCAGCGCTTGCCAATGTAAATCCCTCACTCTATGAAGCTGCTGAATGTGATGGAGCGAATCGCTTTAAACAGACACTTTATATTACCATTCCAGCAATGATTCCTATTACCGTTGTTGTCGGGGTGCTATCACTTGGCAACGTATTAAATGCAGGCTTTGATCAAATCTTTAATTTGTACAATCCTCTCGTTTATGAGAAAGGCGATATCATCGATACCTTCGTCTATCGAACAGCAATATTAAACGGTCAGATGGGGTTTGGTACGGCGATTGGATTGTTTAAGTCGTTCGTTGGAATGATTCTAATTGTTATATCATACCGACTAGCTTACAAATTAGCGAATTACAGAATATTCTAGACTGGAGGCAGCGAGCAATGTACTATAAAAGTCCATCATACAAGGTTTTTTCTATTATTAATCATTTATTGCTTTTGACGATTGCACTTATGTGTGTTATTCCGTTACTTCATGTACTGGCAGTTTCTTTTAGCTCGAAAGCTGCAGCCGAGGGTAATTTAGTTGCTTTATGGCCAGTTGATTTTACAATTGAAGCTTATAAGAAAACGATAAATAATCCAGTGTTTCTAAGTTCAATCTGGGTTGCTGTAAAAAGAACAGTAATTGGAACGAGCTTAACGCTTATCTTAGCATTTCTAACGGCATATCCGCTTTCTAAGGAGGAAGCTGCATTTAAAGGTAGAAACATCTATGCTTGGCTTTTCGTGTTTACAATGGTCTTCCATGGAGGACTTGTTCCTACCTATATCGTTATTCAAAAAATGGGATTAATGGATTCCTTTTGGGTGCTTGTGCTTCCTGTCGCAGTGAATGTCTGGCTAACGATTCTACTCTTAAACTTTTTCAGGGGAGTACCTAAGGAATTAGAGGAAGCAGCGTTAATTGATGGAGCAAGTCAGTTCCGTACAATGTATAGTATATATTTACCTGTTTCATTGCCAGCGATTGCGACATTAGCGCTGTTTAGCATCGTCTCTCACTGGAACTCCTGGTTTGATGGTCTATTGTACTTGTCTAATTCCATTAATTATCCATTAGCTACGTTCCTGCAAACCGTTATTATTCAACGTGATATGAGCACGATGAGCTTTGATCCTAGAGAAATGGATTTACTATCACAGAGAACGATAAAAGCAGCTCAAATTTTCATCGGTGCGCTGCCTGTTATCATCGTTTATCCTTTCTTGCAAAAGTATTTTGTTAAAGGCTTAGTTTTGGGCTCGGTTAAAGAGTAGGTTCGTGCAAATAAAGATAGAGTGAATACGTATTTTGGGAGGATACGAGATGCTATTCGATGTTGAGTTTAGGAGAAAGCTTGAGCAAAAAGTGGATGCGATGATTGAAAGTATTGGCGATCATTCACCACATTTTGCTGGTGCTAATGGGATTTATGATGATATGCCGACTGATTGGTGGACATCTGGATTTTGGCCAGGAATGCTTTGGATTATGTACGATATTACAGGGAAAGAACATTATAAACATGCTGCGTGGAATTGGGACGAGAAATTAGAATCATGGCTGCTTTATCCAACAGATGATATTCATCATGATGTAGGCTTTCAATTTCTACCGACAGCGGTAATTAAGTATACGATTACGCAGGATACGGATGCTTTACGTCGCGGTATTGCAGCTGCCAATTACTTGGCAAGCAGATATAATCCTGCTGGAGAGTTTATTCGTGCATGGAATAGTAACTTGTATGGATGGGCGATTATTGATTGTATGATGAACATTCCGTTGTTATTTTGGGCGGGCAAGGTGACAGGGGATCCTCGTTATAAGCATATTGCAGTTCGACATGCGAACACGGTATTGAAGTATTCAATAAGGGATGATGGAACTTCTCGTCATATTACAAGTTTTGATCCGGAAACTGGTGAATTTATTGAAGGACTTGGTGGTCAAGGAGCTGGACCAGATTCCGCTTGGAGTCGCGGTCAAGGCTGGGCCTTGTATGGATTTGTAAGTGCCTATAGAAATACTGGTGATGAGCGCTATTTACAGGCTTCGAAAAGGGTGGCTCACTTTTTCTTATCTAGTTTGCCAGAAGATCGTGTACCATATTGGGATTTTAGATTGCCTTCTAAGGAAGGACAACCACGTGATAGTTCAGCGGCAGCACTGGCTGCATCTGGATTACTGGAATTGTCAGAGGTTGTTCCAACGGTCGAAGGGAATTTGTATCGTAACGGTGCGATTGATATCTTAACGTCGTTAACAGAAACGTATTCATCAATAGATAATTTGTCACGCAACTCAATTTTGAATGGAGCTACAGGACATAAGCCATTAGAAATGTACGTGGATGGATCGCTTATCTATGGCGATTATTACTATATTGAAGCGATCGCGAAGCTTCTTGGATGGAAGAGACGAATTTTTTAGCTACTTGAGTTGGACTATGAAAATTGGAGGAATTGACATGGTGAAAGGCACGATCTGGAATGAATCACAGCTGTATAGCGACCCTGTTACCTTGCGAAATGTAAGACAGCTCACGACCAAAGGAATGGTTAATACCGTTCCTTCCTACCATACTGGTCAAGCTTTTACTGAGGATGGCGAATACATTATATTTATTTCGATTCGACAAGGTAAGAGTGCGTTGTATAAGGCTCATTTACGAACAGGTGATATAACCTGCTTGATAGAGCCAATTGATGGCATGGGCGGTTTTAATGAAGTAGGACGTTTTGGCAATGGCAAGGGTATACCAATCGGAGCAGTATTAGCTCCAAAAAGCAAGTGGGCCTTTTATGTTGTAGAAAGACAAATTAGAGCGGTTCATATTGAGTCGCTTGATGAGAAAATTATAGTAGATGATATAGACGAACAATATTTTATTGAGTCAATTGCCGTATCGCCTGATGAGAAAACTATCGTGTACGCAGTCGATGTGCTCGATCCTGTGACATCAGGTGGCTTAAAATATCAAATTTTTATTAAGCCGATAGGTGGGCAAGCAGAAGTATTGATCAGTGAAGATAGATTAAGTGCAGGTCATCTTATGTATAACCCTGTAGACTCTAATCTATTGCTTTATTGTCGCGACACTGGCCCTAGTCCTAGCCATAGGCTGGATGAACATAGTAGAACGTGGATTTACAAAATATCAGAAGCTCGCTTAATTGAAGTGAAAACGGTAGAACAACAGAATTTCCAAACGCATAGTGCTTGGACTTGGGATGGGAAAGGAATCGTATATCACGGGATCATAAAAGACGTAGGCTGGAAAAATAATACGACAGAAGGCGGATGGTATATCGGGTTAGCTGGCTTGGACGGGAATCCGATTCGAGAATATAGCTTTAACGATGCCAAGTATTACGGTCATGTTTCAGCGATGAAAGGGAAAAATGCAGCCATAATTGATGGGAACATTTTAGATGGGTTGCTGATGTGGGTTTATTTTGATCAGGAAAAACCTAAAATCGAGATTATTGCTCAGCATGACACTGACTTTACAACGATGCCTGGTCAATACTCTCATCCACATGCGATTAGTGACCCTACAGGAAAATGGATCGTCTATAATAGTGCGCCAAAAATTATTTTTACCGGTGCCAGAAGTGATATTTATGCGGTAGAAGTATAGTTACAGAGGTGAAAGGGAATGAGCGACATGTACAGAAGTTTCGAATTGCGCTATTTCAGTCAGGATGAAAAGGCTAATGGAGAGACTGATTTTAAAGGTGAGACATCTACATTGGATACAGAGCAACGAGTGCAATTCTTGAATGAGTATTTTAAACAAGCTCAGAACCATTTTGATGATTTTGACCTTGATCATCCCATCATCCCAATGGATGAAGCTAGGCAGGTATTGAAGCAGCTTAAACCTCAGCCGACACCTAGTCGAAGAAAGCGAATAATACTAGATGAATGGAAATGGATTGGCTATCGGGGGGAAAGCAACGAAGAACGCAAGCGATACAGTATTGATCAAGAAGCACTGAAAAGTATCACCTTAAACAACAGCTTACTTTTTCAGGATGATACTGTAATGAATATCCACATTAACCAGCAGGATTGGAGATGTTTGTTAGAATGGAATCTTTCAGGGGATGGATGTTACACCAATAGTGAATTTTCACTTGATGAGGCAGTCACGGTAGGGATTGATTCTAATAGTCAGCTTTATTATTGGACAAATGGTAATCGGGTACTCTGTGAGTCAATAGATGGTGATCTAGCCATTAAGCTTGAGCTTGATTTTGTCAATAGTAGATATAATCTGTACATTAATAATCATTTGACTGCTGATTTCGTTACGTTTTCTAATGTAACGAAAAAACACTTTTCTACTTGGAAAATAACTGGGCAAGCAGGCTTGAAAATCAATTATATTTGGGGAGTTGGATATAAGGAAATTGACGTAAATACAAGAACTCCCTTTAGTATCCAAACCTATATTGATGAGAATTTTCAAAAAAAACCATGTATGAAGCATTGGAAGGAAGAAAAGTACGATGATGGACAATGGACAATCGGAACACTTCCAATCGTACATGGCGGTGAGCGTTACGCTGGTGAAGATTTGTACTTACGAAAAACTGTAGACGTGGAATCCATACCTCCGTACGCACAATTATATATTGAAAGCCTATCACCGGGCGGAGAGCTTTATATTAATGGTGAGCTTGTTGAAGTCATTAAGGATGAGTATATGCGTAAGATCGATGTAACGTCCTATTTAAAGCTTGGTGAAAACCTGTTTGCGTTGAAGGTATATAGTGATCAACTTAACGAAGAATATCGGATGCAGCATTCACATACGGATACCAATACAGGCTGGTTCGCAGGAAGAATGCATTTAGATCTTCTTCCTGAAATTTATATTGAGGATGTATTTTCTTGGACGGAATCAATCTATGAATATACTGCAACCCAAAAAGTCAGCGTGTCGGTAAAAGCTCAGCGAGGTACTAGCTCGCAAACAACGACAGGTCATCAGCTTCGTATCTCGATGCTGCCGTGGTTTCCAGAGGATGGAGAAGTCTGTGCAGAAACAAAAATGAGTATTTCGGTCTATGCTAATTTGAGTGAGACATGTGAGGGAGTATTAGAAATATACAAACCGAACCTATGGTCAACTAGTAGCCCTTCCCTCTATAAAATCATCGTTGAGCTATACAACAGTGATTCGCAATTATGTGATGATTTTGTTGTTACAACGGGTATTCGAACGATTTCACAAGAGGGCGGAGTATTTAGAATAAATGGCAAGCCAGAGATACTTAAAGCGCCGCTTCTATTCGGAGCAAGACCGTCATTAGATAAAATTGCGACCTGGGAAAAATGTCCACCAGCAGAATTCTATGTTGAAGAAATGCTCATGATTCGCATGATGAATGGGAATGGTATTCGAATGAGCGTACATGATGAACAATTAGGCGGAGTTAACGATCCTCGCATATGTGAGCTTGCAGATCAGCTTGGATTGATGTTAATTTGGCAAACATCGGCATGGATTAGAGAAACCTCAGCAACGAATTTGGATCTTAGAGGATTGGCTTCGGGGATTAGTCAGGTGCGAAACCACTGTTCAATTGTCATCTGGCAACCTTCTAACCATCCTTCCTGGAAAAATTGGGACATGGTTATGAAGGTATATCGGATGATTTATGAGACAATAACAGCAATCGATACTAGCCGTCTTATTTCTCCTTCAGCAGACAGCCGCCGACTTAGACCGCATAATGATAGCGGGACGATTGACTTTGAGGGCAAGCCTGTAGATTATTGCGACCCGATATGGACAGCACCGCTTATATGCCGAGGCAATATGGATTATATTAATGGCTATGGCAATGAATGGTCTGCTTTGCGTCAATGGCCTAATGTAGAGGAGCGCAACTTGCCATTATATATGGATACGACATCATATATTCAAAGTTTTATCGATAGTAAAGAGAGAGCGTATTTCAACTTTGAACATGATGAAACGGCGGGACAACCGAATTGGGAGCTTCATAAAGGGAAGCCTAATTATCAAGTGAAGGGCTATGAGTGGCAATATGAAGAAGGCTCCATTGGAAGGGTGCTTAATTTCAGTGAATGGAAAATCAGTCAGGCGTGGCAGGCGTTTTCTGCATATGAGACGATTAGAAAGTGCCTCTGGCTTGGCTATGATGGTTTTTCTTGGTGCTGTTTAAGAGGTGGAGGTAATACGGCAACGTATCAAAAGCCAATCGTAGATTACTATGGTCAAGCCAAGCTAGCTTATTATATACATCGTATGGCATTCCAAGACGTGCTAGCAGGCAGTGGCAATGTGGATGTTGTGTATGGGCCAAGTGATGACATTCCTGTTATGGTCATCAATACGGGAGAAGAAAAAAGTGTAACGGTAACCGTTGAAATTAAATCAACAGCTCAACATATCATTGAGCAGAAAGTGTATGAAAATGTATGGCTACCTGCTGGGCGATCTGTGACTTCGCTAGAGTCCTTTAAGCCATCAATCAAGAGCGAGGGGCTATATATCATTTCTTATACAGTGAGCTAAACATTGCCCTCTATGCGGTGCTGCTAAGGTGTTTTCTTCGCAGTCACTAGCAGTAGAGGGCAATTTTGATATCATCGCATACTTTTAATAAAATGTAGAGGGCTAATACCTTCATGCTGTTTGAATACTTTACTGAAATAAAATTCATCATTAAATCCTACCATTGCTGCAATATCCTTAACTCTCAATTCTCCATTAAGCAGAAGTATTTTGGCTCTGTCTATACGACACTGATTAATATACTGAATAATTGTGTAACCTGTAATGCTTTTAAATTGGGCAGCTAAGTAATCAGGAGATAACTCTACCATCTCAGCAAGATGATTGACCGTAATCTTATGCTGGAGATTTTGATTAATATACGTCAATAAGCGCTCGATTTTTATACGTGAAGAATAGTTGGCGGATGTGTTATTCATGCTGCAATATAGAAGCTCTAGCAACGCTCCACGACATACCATCTCAAAACCTAAAGATTTTTCATTCCAATAGGTATTTATTTTCTTGAACATTCCCTCTACTTTGGGGTAGGCAAAAACTTCTGAAATTACTTTTATAGGCAAAGGCTTATCTCGATCCTCGCTACTCCATTGATTATTGGCGTACTTCAAATTTATATATTTAAAGTGAATCCCGTAAAATGACATGGGATGATCATTGCAGCTAATGAGCGAATGCTCTAGTCCTGGATAAAAGTATAGTAAAGTTCCTTGCTTGAGTGGATAAGTAGTGTTTTCGATCGTTACTTTACCTTTCCCGCTAGTAATAAGGACTAACTCATGATCAGTGAGCTTACGGGTATCAATTTTCCAGCCAGTATGGGAGCACTTTCTATATAAACTGTACTGGGTATGTGCGATCACATTATACGCATTCATAAAGTCACCTCACTAGCAATTATACCACGGAATTATACATGCTATAAGTGTTTGTCTATGTGAAGTGATTGCATCAGCGTACATAATAAAAGCATGATAAATCACACAATCATTGTTCAAGGGAGGCAATAACACAATGTCATTATTGATTCATGGATACAACTATGAGGAGTTAAAGTCAAGATTATATTCCGCTGTTATTAGTGATGTTCTTGATGACTTGGGGTATCGCAATCAAACGTTGGATAAAGACTTTTTTTCGCTTGACGAGGAGTTGATCTTACTAGGCAGAGCTTTTACTGTCGTAGCGAGAAAAGTTTTTGATATTCCTGAGCAGCCATATAAATTACAGATGGAAGCGGTAGACTCAATGAAGCCAGGTGAAGTGTTTGTCGTTACTACCCCTGATGATTCCTCTGCATTTTGGGGGGAATTGCTTTCTACAGCTTGTAGAGCACGTGGTGGACAAGGGGCGTTAGTTAATGGATTATGCAGGGATGTTAAAAAAATAAAAGAAATGAAATTCCCTGTATTTACGAAAGGCAAAAAAGCAGCTGATTCTAAAGGGAGAATTGATGTAGTAGATTACCAAACTCCGATCGTCATTAGTGGCGTGAGAATTCATCCAGGAGATATTATTTTTGGGGATATCGACGGAGTTGTAGTCATTCCACAAGCGGTGGAAAAAGAAGCCATAGAAAAAGCACTGGAGAAAGCTTCAGGCGAAAATACTGTTCGGCGAGCACTTCAAGAGGGTATGACATGTACGGAGGCATTTAAAACATTTGGCATATTATAAGGAGGAATCATTCATGAGTATGTTAGAAAAAGTTCAATCCCGATGGCAAGATATCGATGTAAGCAATAGTGAGGTGTTATTCAAAGATACGCTTGAGAAAGTAATTAGCAAAACCGCTGCTAATATTGAGCGTTTCAACAATCAGTTTCCATACACCGGTGATGGGGACAAATATATTTTAACAGATAATACAACGTGGGTATCAGGTTATTGGACAGCTTGGATTTGGATGGTGTACAACCATACCCAAGATCCGAAATTTAAAGAAGCGGCTGATAAACACTTTGAGGGTTACGATCGACGCTTTAACTCAACCTGGATACATTGTCACGATGTTGGTGTTATCTATGATATGGCAGCGGTAAGAGGCTATACAGTAACAGGCGATAACAAGTGGAGAAATATCGGATTGCGTGCAGCGGGTTTCTTATCCACAAGATTCAAAGAGAAGGGGCAATACCTGCAAGCGTGGGGAATGCCATACAGTCCAGAACCAGAACATAATAGAACAATTATTGACAGTCTTTGCTGCATTCCTTTATGGTTCTGGGCAGCAGAGATTTTGCAAGATGAGTACTATAAAGAAATAGCCAGCGCACAAGCGGATACTGTTATTCGTCACCTTGTGAGAGGGGACTACTCTAGCGGTCATACATTCTTTTTTGATCATGTAACTGGAGAACCGCTTAGAGTAAAAACGGAACAAGGTTCTAGTAATGAATCCACCTGGAGCAGAGGTCAAGCCTGGGGGATTCAAGGCTTCCCGATATGTTACGCTTATACTGGTAATAAAAAATACCTTGATACTGCTGTGAACATGCTAGACTGGTTTATTGACGAGTTAGGTGATAATATTATTCCTCCATGGGATTTCATGAAGAAGGATGAAGAACGGGATACTTCAGCCTTAACATTGGCTGTAAATGGTATGCTTCGGATCGCCCATTTTCATGATGTTAACGAGGATGTAAAGCAAGCATGTATGCTAATGGCTAAAAAATCAATGACCAAGCTGATTAATCATTACGGCACTATGGATCAAGAGGATGTATGGGGGCTATTGCGTGAAGGGGTTTACGGAAAGCCTTTCGGTAACGGTATCAATCAATTTATGATTTGGGGCGATTATTATTTCGTTGAAAACCTGATGATACTGGCAGGTAAAAATTATTTGGATATGGAAATCTGCAATAATCGTAAATTCAAATTCAATGAATAGATTCGCGGTAGCTAAAGGTATCAAGTAAAGTAAAGACGATTGGGGAATATATATGAAGACGATCTCAACAACAACCCACCAAAATTGGAATTCTGTAATATTAGAATCAGCATTTGTTCGTGTTCAACTTATTCCTGAGCTTGGTGCTAAAATCGTTTCTTTGCAAAATAAGCAGACAGGCAAGGAATGGCTTGTAGATGCTGGACGCCGTCAGTTAATGAGCCGACCATATGGCTATTCATTTGGGGAAGCGGATATGAGCGGTTGGGATGAATGTTTTCCGACCATTGATCCATGTCTAGCCTTAGGGTATGGGGAGGGAGTATTGCCCGATCATGGAGAAGTATGGTCCCTTCCATGGGAGTTAGAGTTATTTGATCATAGTATTTGCTGTCAAGTGAAGGGAATTGCTAGACCATATGTGTTTAAGCGTACAATTTCATTTCTTGATGATCATACCTTGCGGATGGATTACAAAGTTAGCAATAAGGTAAGCGATGCAATGTCATTTCTTTGGGTGCCACATCCTCAGTTTATAGTTAATGAGCCAACAAGAATTATGCTCCCTTCTAATGTGCAAGAGCTTCGTTGTGTATATGGGGCTAAAGAGCATTCAGCGGGCGTTACGTATGACTGGAAGGAGCTATCAATCATTGATGAGCGACAGACCGGAGATGGGAGTAAATTTTATTATGAAGGGATTCAACATGAAGGCTGGTGCGGCTTGATTGGTGAGCATAGCGGAGACTACTTGAAGATGGAGTATGATTCAAGTAAAATCCCTTACTTTGGCTTATGGATCGATAGAGGGATCGGTAATGATAGAAACGTAATTACGCTGGAGCCCTCCATCGGATATTATGATAGGCTTGATCGGGCGATAGCTAATGGTACTGCACAAGCTGTTTTACCGAAACAAAGCTATCAGTGGTCACTCTTACTTCGTTTAGGAAGTAAGGGTAATGAACAAGCATTTTAATACGTATATGGCTCAACCGCTAATTTTAGGGTTGAGCCTATTTTATATTACTTATAAACATGGAGAGCGTACTTTGATACATTTTAATTTACTTTCAGTAATCTAAAATAAATAAAAGAAGCGTAAATCGTTATTATGTAACCGCTTTAATTTTTGGATTAAAGTAAAAAAGGGGGAATTACATTGATAGGATTTAAGAAGAAAAGTACAACAAATAAACTAATGAAGCGAATGCTGGTGGCTTTACTTACGTTAACGTTATTAATGCCTATGAATTTAAAAGCGCTGGCTGAGAATTCAAACATTGATAACAATGAGATTTTATTTCAAGAAACTTTCGAGGGGTTTGACCAAGATACTATCTTAACATCTGGTCAAGAAGGATACTGGACTGTACAAGGAAATGCTCCTACTGTAGCTGTAAGAGAGGCATCTGGAAAGAAATATTTAGAAATCGTAAATAATAACACAGGTTCTTCTTATTATGGAAAGCGCTTAACTACTGGTCAAACGGATAAATTGTTAATTGAATTTGAAGTTAATGCGCCAATTCAAAATGGTGGTACGTTATTTATTAACCAAGGTGGTATCAATGATACAAGTAACTCAGCTATTCAACTGCAATTTAATGCTGGCAAACTTCAAAAACGTAACTCCACTGTATATGCTAATTATGATACTTCGACATGGTATAAGTTTAATATATATTTTGATATTAAAGCAAAGAGTTATGCACTATCAATCGTAGATTTAAGTACAGACGAAGAGGTTGCGATAGATGAGGGAACGTTTAACAACTCGGCTATCTCATCAATAAGCTCGTTTGGTTTTTCACTGAATCAATCTGGTGGTAGTTTAAATATTGATAATGTAACAATGGCAAAAGTTCTTCCACAAGAAGTAAGTGGATTAACGGCTACACCAGGAAATACAGAAGCTACATTAGAATGGGAGGAGCCAGCTGATACAGATTTTACAAAAGTAAATATTTATCAGCTGTTAGAGGGCAATGAAGTTTTCGTTACTTCGGTTGACAAAGGGACAACAACGACTACGATCACACAGCTTATTAATGGCGTTAATTATGAGTTTATTGTAAAAGCAGTTTATGAAGATAATAAGGAATCAACAGGGGTTGCCGTTTCTGTCGTTCCAATTAATGCTGTGATTTCGTATCCAACGGAAGACGTTGTTTATTTCCAAGAAGCATTTGAGGGATTTGATAAGGATACAACTTTAATATCTGGACAGCAAGGCTACTGGGAGGAAAGAGGCAATACTCCAAACGTAGCTGTAAGAGAGGAATCAGGGAAAAAATATGTTGAGATTGTGAATAATGGCACAGGCTCATCTTATTACGGGAAAAACTTCTCTCAGCAAATTGACCAGTTGTTAATGGAATTTGAAGTTAATGTTCCCACTCAAAATGGAGGACTTCTATTTATTAACGGTGGAAATATTAATGAAACTAGTAAATCAGCGCTTCATCTGGAGTTTAATGCTGGCAAGCTGAAAAAACGTAACTCCACTGTATTTGCTGATTATGATACTTCGAAATGGTATAAGTATAGCGTTCGTTTTAATATTGAAGAGAAGACGTATACGCTGACTATCATAGATTTAAGTACAGATGATATCATTGCGACAGATGAGGAAACGTTTAATAACTCAACCATCTCATCAATAAGCTCGTTTGGTTTTTCGTTGAATGCATCTGGCGGTACGTTAAATGTTGATAATGTAAAAGTATTTAATGTCATTCCACTGGAAGTTAAAGAATTGAATGCAACACCAGGTAATACGCAGGCTACAATATATTGGCAGGAGCCTGCTAATGCGGAATTTAGTAAAGTTAATATCTATCAGATTGTAAGTGGCAATGAGGAGAAAGTATATTCCGTTAATAAAGGCACATCGTTTGCAACTTTAACTGGACTTACTAACGGTACAAATTATCAATTCAACGTTAAACTCGAATTTGAAGATGGTATGGAATCAGCAGGACGAATCATTTCATTAGTACCTGTTGCACCAATTGCCCCTCCTGCAGAAATTGAAAGTGGCACAATATTAATTGATCAACAATTTACAACATACTCTACAAATACGATTATTGATAATAAAAGCTGGTCTTTACAAGGAACGTTGCCAACTGCAACAGTTAAAGATCGTGAGGGCGACAAATACTTGGAAATCAAGCATAACAGCACAGGTAGCTCTTATTTTGGGCTAACATTTCCCAAGCAAACTGGCGGAATAATTATGGAATTCGATATAAATATTCCAAGCTCAAATGGTGGATTTTTGTTTATCAATGATGGTGCAGTTAATTCTACTGGCTCCTCAGCATTACATTTAGAATTTAATAGAGGGCTATTACAAAAGAGAAATGCAGCTACACCATATGCGACCTACAATACAACAAATTGGTACAGATATTATATCTTCTTTAATGTAAATACAAAAACGGTTGAGTTAAAGGTTACTGACTTGAGTTCAGGCGAAATCATTGCTACAAGCTCTGAGCCATTCAATAATACTGCAATTACTGGGATCAATAATTTTGGATTTGCGCTGAATGCTTCAGGTGGAGCACTCAATGTAGACAATATAAGAGTGACAGCACTTAATGTTCAGCTAGATGAATTGGACATCGATGGTGGTACTTTAACGGAGAGATTTGAAACCTATTGGACAGAGTATGAACTTGAAGTACCATACGGTACAGCGCAACTAGAATTAACACCTGTTGCAGAAAATGAAGATACTACTATATCAGTAGACAGCGGAGCTTTAGTACCAAGTGGAACGCCAATCATTTATGAAATTGATGAGACAACGTCAACGATCGAAGTGAAGGTTGAGTCGATTGCATTTCCAGGCATAAAGAAGACCTACACATTTGATATTGTAAGATTAGAGCAATATCCTAATGTAAACTATGAAGAATATGAAGCTAGAAATTCTTCGATCTTCTTAGGCTGGACTGAGCCTAATGATCCAACCTATGTAGGCGCTAATGTTTACTTGTTGGATGCTGCTACATCAGAGCTTAGTCTCATTGAAAGAGTTCATAAAGGGACGAAATCTTTACTTGTACCAGAATTAACTAATGGACAAGAGTATAGCTTTGTCATTAAAGCATTGTATGAAGGCGATATTGAAGCTAGTGGAGTGACAGTAACAGCTTCACCAATTGTACATGCCGCAAGACAGATGGAATATTTAGATCGTGGTATGGTAGCCGTGAAAACGGAGGAAGGCGTGTATGTCAGCTGGCGTTATCTTGGCACCGATCCATCGGATATTACCTTTAACCTGTATCGAGATGGAGAGAAGGTTAATTCCACTCCAATACAAACTTCAACAAACTACGTGGACCATGAAGGGACAATATCTTCGATTTATGAAGTAAGAGCTGTAATAAATGGTGTGGAGAAAGCAAGTACCGATACAGCTTCGGTCTGGAATGAGCAATTTTTAGAAATTGATATTCAAAAACCAGAGGGTGGCGTTTCGCCAGACGGTGTTGCGTATGAATATAAGCCAAGAGAAGCATCGGTAGGTGACTTGGATGGCGATGGTGTATATGAAATTATAATGAAATGGGGACCAACGAATCTAAAGGATAATGGTCAAAAAGGATACACTGGACCAACTTATTTTGATGCTTACAAGCTAGATGGAACATTGCTATGGAGGATTAATACAGGTCTTAACATTCGTTCTGGTGCTCACTATAATCATTTCTTTGTTTATGATTTTGATGGAGACGGAAAAGCTGAGCTTGCACTTAAAACAGCTGATGGAACCGTTGATGGTGAAGGTACGATTATTGGTGATCCAGATGCCAATTACGTAGACTCAAGAGGCGTCATTATTACTGGACCTGAATATTTAACCGTATTCGAAGGTAGTACTGGAAAAGCACTTTCTACTGTAGACTTCGTTGTTCCTCGTGGCGACACGAACGATTGGGGCGATGATTACGGTAATCGTCAGGAGAGATATCTTGGTGCTGTTGCTTACCTTGATGGTGTTACACCAAGCTTAGTAATGGGTAGAGGGTATTACACAAGAATGACATTCTCTGCATATGATTTCAAGGATGGTCAATTGACACACCGCTGGACGTTTGATTCAGATGATGAAGAACATAATTCCTATTATGGCCAAGGTAACCATCAGCAATTTGTTGCAGATGTTGATGGAGATGGAAGGGATGAAATTCTTACAGGTGCGGCTGCGATTGATGATGATGGAACCGGCTTATGGAATTCTTTACTTGGACATGGTGACGCACTGCATGTTGGCGATCTCGATCCTACGAATCCTGGGCTTGAAATTTGGGCGCCACAGGAAGAGAAAAAAGTGAAATACAGTGTGAATTTGAAGGATGCCAAAACTGGTCGAGTGATATTTGGTCAATTAGGGACAGGAACGGATACAGGAAGAGCGTTATCTGGTGATATTGATCCAAACTATCCAGGTGAGGAAATGTGGGCACCAGATGGTAATATCGATAATGTTTGGGAAGCGAATCTGGGTAGATTATACAGTGCCCAAGGTGATCTAATTTCCGATCATATTCCAAGCACGAGCTTTGCCATTTGGTGGGATGGAGACCTTTCAAGGGAATTATTGAATCACGCTTATCAGGCTGAACTACAAGCAGGTCCAGCAGCAGTTGAGAAGTGGGACTATGAGAATCTTAAGCAAAATAAAATCTTTGAGTTTGATGGCTTCTTATCAGATGGAACGAAAGGTGAACCGATGCTGCAAGCAGATCTGTTCGGTGACTGGCGTGAGGAAGTGATACTAAAAAATGCCGACAGCACCAAGCTGCGTATTTATACGACGGTTGAACCAACCGATCATAGAATATACACCTTAATGCACGATCCAGCATATCGTTTAGCAGTAGCTTGGCAAAACTCTGCATATAACCAACCGCCACATCCAAGCTTTTTTATTGGTACGGGCATGACTACACCGCCTCAACCGAACATTTACATGGTTGGTAGTCCAAGTGATGTTGTAGTGCCGCTAGCGCCAATAGCTTCAGTTCAATCCGGGGTGTATACATCGAAGCAGCAAGTGACATTAAGCACGAGTACAGCTGGTGCAACCATCTACTACACAACAGATGGCACAGCACCAACAGCAGAGTCTAGCGTTTACAATGGGCCAATCACGGTAGCTAAGACATTGACACTTAGGGCGATTGCGGTGCTTGACCATGTAGTTAGTGATGTGAGCGAATATCGGTATACTATTTCCACACAGACTGGTGGTAATAGTAATGGTGGTATAACCCCTTCACCAAGTCCAGGTAATCCAGATTTGATTATTACACCAGCGGCAGATGAAGCGGATGGAGCGAGTGCAACCGTTACAATAGGACAATGGAATACATTAGTGCTTGCAGCAGAGCAGAGTCAAACGAATCAAGTGAAAATCAAGCTGGATCATGTTGATGATGTGACAAATATCTCAATTAATCTGCCTTCCGTTGCCCTTAATGGAAGTAAAGCAATGAAGATTGAGCTCGTAACGTCACTTGGTACGCTAACGTTAGATTCGACGATTTTGGCTGGTCGTATTACCAATAATGATACAGTCGAAGTTAGTCTTGCGGAGCTTGTTAATGTCAACCATCAAAATCCTGTATTGACCGTACAAGTTGAAGTGAATGGGCAAAGAATAGAGACAGATCCATTTACCATTAAAGCTCCAGCTCACGATGGAAAGCAATTATTAGCGATATGGAATGTCAACGATAATGGAACTAATTTTCCATTAAATGATATCGTGAAATTACCAAACGGTGAAGTAAGCTTTAATTCCAATGGGTCAGGGAAATATATGTTCATTTACAAGCAAAAAGAGTTTAATGATATTCAAGCTCTGACATGGGCTCAAAAAGAAATTGAAGTTCTAGCTTCGATAGGAATTATCAATGGGGTTAGCGCAACAGAGTATAATCCAAGTGCCAATATTACTAGAGCTGATTATATCGTGTTACTGATGAGAACATTGAAGCTTGATGGCGAGTTAGGTGAAGCCTTTGCTGATGTTCCAACAGGCAGCTATATGGATGAGCCGTTAAGATTAGCGAGGGCATTAGGAATTACGAATGGTCAAGGGAATAATCAGTTTAACCCCTATGCATCTATTACTCGCCAAGATATGATGACTCTGACAGCTCGTGCCCTACAAATTGCAGGAATATTAGGGGACAATGCTGATACTAATGTACTGAATCAATTCAATGACGGGACATCAATTTCATCCTATTCACAGTCAAGTATAGCTCTATTGGTGGAAAAAGGTCTTATTCAAGGAAATAATGGTCAATTAATGCCGAATTCTTCTACGAATCGTGCTGAGGCTGCTGTATTGATTTATAATATGTTAGTTGCAGATTGGAACAAATGAATACGTAAGTAATAAGTAAAAATAAAACTGCGCTTTGTCAACACAATGGACGAAGCGCAGTTTTATTAAAAGCTACCTTAATGCAAAACAATCACATAAACTGAGAGGGAGGAACTTTATAATAGTTTTTAAACGCTTTAGAGAAGCTATAAGGATCAGCATATCCAAGCATCGCTGAGATTTGTTGAATGGAATGAGATTTTTTGTATATTAACTCACGGGCACGATGCATTTTAAGCTGATTAATATATTGGCCAGGTGTTATACCAATCGTTTCTTTGAAATATGAAATAAAATACTTTTCTGACATGCCAATAATTTGAGCTAATTGCTCATTGCGGATCGTTAAATGTAAATTCTCTTTAATGAATTTGAAAACTGGTAGTAATGTTTCAAAAGCACTTGTTCTCTTTTTCCGCGGTATACTTTTTGTAAATTCCCCTTCATACAATCCACTTTCATAACATTCCAAAATTCTGGAGAGTACGATCATCAAGCTGCCTTTCAACAAAAGTCCTGACATAGGAGCGTCAAGGATATACTTATCAAATGCATCGATTAGAAGTGTGCAATGCTGTTCAACAAGTGAGCTTGGAATAATTCCAGACAATTGAAAATGATCAAGTATACTACGCTGGTCTCCTAATTCAAATGTAAAATGAATAAAAGTAAATCGACATTCATTATTTAAAGCGTTTGCAGTGTACGCTATGGTTGGGCTTAGTAGAATTAAATCACCCTCCGAAGCACGATAACGCTTATTATGAACGTTCATCTCAATCGTACCTTCATGTATATACCATAAGCCATACTCCTGTGGTTGCTTGCTTTCTATCCAATCTTTAGAATGAGTTGTCTCGCCGCAAAAATTGACACGTAGTATAAAGTCTTCTGAAAGGAAGCTAAAAATATTAAGATCTTGCAAAGCAATCAGCTCCGAATAATTGAATAATTTAGTTTCTAATTATTATAACATATCAAACATTTTCTTTTACATTACTAAGTAACATGGACAGCGTACTTTGATACATGGAATATGGTCTGCACTAACTTACAATTAAAGAGAGGAACAATACGAGGATAGGAGTAGAGCCTGAAAGATGAAGCTAAAAGTAAATGATGCAGAGTTGAAGCAAGTGGTAGAGCACATAGTAAATTATACATTTAATATGGATTTAACGTGGGATTGGCCGTGTGGCGTGGCCTATTATGGGGTTAGTCGTGCATTTGAAGTGACGAATAATGTACAATATCTTGAACGGATGGCAGCTTGGTGTGAAGAATACATCGAAGTGGGGCTTCCAACATGGACGGTCAATACATGTGCTATGGGACATATGCTGCTTACCTTATACGAGCAAACGAAGGATCAGAAGTACCTCGACCTTATCCTAAGCAAGGTGGACTATCTTGAAAACAATGCTTTACGCTTTGGAGATCGGGTGCTTCAGCATACGGTGTCTAGCAAGAACGATTTTCCAGAGCAATGTTGGGCGGATACATTGTTTATGGCAGCGTATTTTCTACTGCGTGTAGGCGTGACATTAGGGGAAAAGCCTCTTATTGAAGACGCGCTACATCAATATTATTGGCATATTCATTATTTGCAGGACCAGAATACAGGGCTATGGTATCACGGTTATAACAACATACAGATGAATCATATGTCTGGTATTTACTGGGGGCGTGCGAATGCTTGGGCGGCTTATACGATGTCCAGGGTAATTAACCTATTACCGCAAGGCTACCTGTATCCTGAATTTATGGATGTATACTGCTCGTTAAGTGAACAGCTTGCCTCCATTAAGGGGTTGCAAAGAGATGATGGATTGTGGGGCACAGTGCTAGATTACGCAAAATCGTACGGTGAGGTATCGGCGACAGCAGGGATTGCCGCCGCGATGGTTAATATGAAAAACCCCCTTCATACTAAATATGTACAGCGAGCATTAGATGGTGTGCTAAATAATATAAGCAATAATGGTAGAGTGCTAAATGTATCAGGCGGAACTGCAATCATGAATGATATAGAGGGGTATATGAATATATCAAAGAAATGGGCTCAAGGCTGGGGACAAGGGTTAGCACTAGCATTGTTGGCTTCAGTCATTGAAAATGAAGCGGATATAAAAGAATCGTAATTTTAACAGCGTTGAGGTGAATGCTATGATTTTCGTTGGAACAAATTATCATCCCCATGATTGGCCCAGCGAGCGATGGCCTGTGGATATTCGTTTAATGAAGGAGTCAGGATTTAATTTAGTTCGTCTCGGACATCTGTGTTGGGATAGCTTTGAGCCCTCGGAGGGCGAGTTTACATTTGAGTGGTTCGATGAAGTGCTAGATTTGTTTGAAGAAGCAGGCTTCAAGGTTGTTGTTGACATTGCAACACGACCAGCACCGACCTGGCTTCATAAAAAATATCCGATCATCGATGTAACAGATCGACATCGAAATCGCCTTCACGCGGTGCACCGTTATATGGAGGATGTTGGTCATCCCGTATTTTATGAATATGCTTATCGATTTGCCGAGATGCTGACTAAGAGATATGCGAGCCACCCAGCTCTATATGCATTTGGTTTGTGTAATGAGGTTGGCTGCGGCATGCCTTCCTTCTCGGAAGATGCAAGACAAAGGTACATTCAGTGGTTGAAGAAGAAATACGGCAGTATTGAAGAGCTGAATCTTGCATGGGCTGCACAACGATGGTCACGCAAGCTAAATAGTTTTAAAGATATTGAATTTCCTGTGTCTGGTCATATGAATGGAGCACCAGAAAGAATGCTAGAGATGTACAGGTTCTTCTCAGAAGAGCAACTGAATTATCTTCAAGGCCTAAAAGATATTGTACAGAAGTATGCCCCGAATGTAAGAGAAACGACGAATCATTGGGGAGAGTACCCTGATTATGGCTTCGATTATTTGAAGGGATATAAGCAAATCTTTGAATTGCCTGGAGTAGGATTTTACCCGGGCGTTAATCCTGAAGATCGTAATGCGCTGTTCGGATCCTGCTTCACGATGACGCATCGAATTGGAGAGAAGGATACGCCTATCTGGTGCTTGGAATTCCAAACGGGTTCCTTCGGCGCATATGCGCCTCCAAAAGGTGCGATAAGAATGTACGCTTACTTGTCATTAATCTATCGAGCGGAAGCCGTGTGTGCCTGGACATGGAGATCAATGCTTGGAGGAGAAGAACAGTATTTATTCGGTTTGCTCGATCATGATGGACTACCTGGCAGGAAGTTGGACGAGTTTCGTCAATTCGCATATGAGATGGAGAGACTTAGCGCAATTGGTTTGCCCTATCTGCCTAAGCCAGAGATTGCACTTGCTTATTCGTTTGAGGCATTCAAAGTATCTGAAAATGATAATAGATATTATCAAACACCATATCTTGAGCAGGTTATGCAAACATTTTTAGCGTTAAGCGAGGATAATGTAGATTGTAATGTGGTGGATCTCCGCAATATAGTGAAGGATTATAAGCTGTTGCTTGTTCCAGGTCATTGCATCATGGATGAAGCATCTGCTGCAACAATTAGGAAGTTCGTTGAGGATGGCGGAACAGTTATTATGACTGCTTATTCAGCAAAAGTAGACGAGCATAGTCGTGTATTCGACATTACGATGCCTGGTCGACTTAGTGACGTATTCGGTATCCGTGCCAATGCATTTGAGCGTACTGTCTATCATTATTCAGGTACGAATGAAGGTGGGCTACAAAAGCAAAACATGAATATTAGAAGAGCAACACCTAAAATCAAGTTTAATGACGATGTTTTGGATGTTGATATTGATTATTATGAAATTTTAGAGCCCACTACTGCGAAGGTTATGGCAACATTTGTTAATCTAGATAGTGAACTACCTGCGATTAGTGTCAATGCATATGGGAAAGGCTCCGCAATTTATGTCGCTGTTCCTGCACAATTTGACCTAATGCAAGCGTTGCTGAACCACTTCTACGTACAACTCGAAGTTAAGAAGGGACCAGAAACTCCATTAGGCGTAATTGCACGACAAGTTGGAGAGTATGTATTGTATGTGAATACAACATCCTCGGAACAGAATCTATCTCTAGCAGCATCAGGTGAAGGAGTATTAACGGGACGGACTTACGATGGCAGACTTGTGCTTGACCCGTATGAGGTAGAGATCTATTTAGCTAAGCAGAGCTAACCTTATCAATGCTCGAAGTATTCTCAGGAACAATTTTCACAATATGAAAAGGACTATTTATTAAATCGCTAAAATAAAAATCGGACGTAAAAGCTATCTCGTCCGATTTTTATTGCTGTTCATCAATCGTAAAGGGGGGATGCGCGATGAAAAAGCTACCTATGCTACTACAACTTGCTTTAATTTTATTTTGCGTGATGATTATTCCGACTCTTGTCATGTTGCTTTATAGTGGGTCACAAATACTAAGCTATTCTGAGAAAGCGATAGCTGATACTTCTCTTGACAGCTTAGATTCCAATCAACGACTGACTGAAAGCGCATTAAATTCTGTTATGCAGGATACCGTACGGTTAGCTTCGACCAAGCTGTTTGATCAGATCAGACCATTTACATCCTACGTCAAGCTTAATGCCGAATATTATCGTGTTGAGACGGCACTTCCTATATTAAAAGAGCTACAAGGTTTAGAACGGAGCAATGAAGGCGTACATTCGGCATATTTTTATCTACATGGAGCTGACTATATTATATCTTCTGATGCAGGGATTACTCCATTAACTCGTTATGAAAGTTTAGAGTGGACAGAGCAAGTGCTTTCGAAAAAAACAGGTATCGCAGGTATTTGGCAAGCGAGAGTAGCAGATGGAGGGGAGATGCTTATTTCATATGTACTCCCTTTAAGTCGTTTATCGACATCCACTAAAGGTACACTCGTTGTTAATTTTAACGAAGAACAAATTGCCCAGTTTATGGATCTTTCAGCTACAGATGATGCAAGCTACACAATCCTTAATATGGATAATGGGCTTATCATTTCACATCATGACAAGGAGTTGCTGGAGAAGAATGCTAGAGAGATTCCTGTTATTTCACATATTATGCAAGACAACTCGGAACAAGGCTTCCTCTTTAAAGAGCAACATGGGGAACGATTTCTCTATACATGGAAGCGATCTCAGCAATTCAATTGGATATATATTAGTCAGTCCTCTATGGATAAGTTAATGGCGCAGACAGGCTCTGTTCAGCGAAAAATGATCATTTTTACGATCATTATTATTTTGGCTGGTACAGTATTGACTGTTCTCGTCGCAACCTGGGTGTCAAAACCCGTTCGACAGCTTGTAGGGGCTATTCGTATTCGTAATAATTTTGCCGAATCGGCTAAAAATGAGCTTGCTTTTCTAGATTTAGCCTTTCGAAGAATGCAGGAAGAAGAAGAAAAATTGATTCAATTAGTAGCTGAACACGAGCAAGATGCATGTAGCTTGGTGGTCCATCATCTGTTACGTGGAGATATGCTGAAAAGCAGTCAGCAGGCATTGGTTCAGGAGATGTTTCCTCACCGATACTATAGAATAGCGGTAATTTCAATTGACCATTATATTAAATATGTAAGTAAAACTAGTCCAGAAGCGCGATCCTATCACCGCTATGCTTTTCTATCGAGTTGCGAGAATACTGTATTGCCATGTTTTCATGCGAAAAGTGTGTACTACGGTGAGGATAAATTTGTGATGCTGCTCAATTTAGAACATATTGTTCAACAGGTGCATGGTCAAATGCCAGAGCAATATATTGACAAGCAATTAGCTATTGTGCAGCAACAAGCTTTAGCGTGGTTCGGTCATACAGCTACGATTGGGCTGAGCCATATCATAGAAGCAGAAGAAGAACTGCCACCAACACTAATTGAGGCGATGGAGCTAATTAAGCATCGAATGATTGAAGGTAATGGTCGCATTATACATTGGCGTGAGCAAGTACAACAGAATAAAAAGTATATTTATCCATTAAATAGTGAGCGCAGAATCATTAATTTTATTGACACGAACAATATTGAAAGTATTGTAGTGGAACTGGAAAATATACAGAGACAGATCGAGGCAACGAATTATATTTCGTATGACAATATCGTTTTCATATACAATCAATTAGTTGGCGTAACCATTAAGCATCTGAATGAGATAAATATGAATACATCGGCAATATTTATAAATAAAGGTAATATATACTCCGCGATTGCTGCTATGGATACATTGGATGAGTTAACTGCTTATTTAAAGCAGTTTTACTACGAAATTGGTGAGTACCTAAGTGTTACAGGCACTGAGGTTAATTATTTAGAGCTTATTTTGGATTATTTAGACAAGCATTATAACGAGGATATTTTGTTTGAGGACATGGCTAGAGAAATTGGCATCAGCTATTCCTATATGAGAAAGCTGGTTTATGAGGGGACAGGCCAAAGTTTAATAGACTACATGAATCATAAACGAATTCAAATGGCAAAGCAGCTATTAATTTCAACAACATTAAATGTATCGAAAATAGCCACCGAAGTTGGCTATAACAATATTCAAAGCTTTAATCGCTTCTTTAGAAAATTTGAAGGAATTACCCCAAGCAGTTATAAGCTATCAAAACTAAATGGTTCTTAATAGTTTAATAGAAACGGAAACACAGAGCTGTTGCCATGCGTAATACATGGAAAACAGCTCTTGCTTTTAAAATACGATCACCATATAGTTAAAAGAAAATAATTTAGCAAATATTAGTTGAATACTTTTATCGAAATGAGGTTTTTGGATGCGCTTTCGACAATCTGTTAAGTATCGGCTTACGATAGGCTTTGTGCTTGTGATGATTCCTGTCATTGTGTATATGCTAATTAATAATAGCAATTCTCGTGAGTTGGTTAGAACGAAAGTTTCGGAAACCTATAGTAATACTCTTAATATTTTTGCAGGGCAAATAGACCACTATCTGATGCAAATTGATAATTATCTCTACAAGATGGCGGTGCTAGATTCGGATATCGGGCTGCTTACTTCTTACCCCGTTGATAGTAATGAATATACGCTGACGAAGGTGCGGATTGATGCGAAGATGAATCGTGATGTTGGCGTCTATAATTTGCTGAATTCGGTTTTTCTCTATCAGCCTGACGATATTATTTTTGGTACTGAAAGTTTATATGGTGAAACGCATAAGCTGTTAGCAGCGCATATGGCCGAGCAAACAGAATTGAATAAAGAGATGTACCAATATGACAAAACGCATTGGTATATTGGCGAAAGTGACCGCATCGTCGGGAAGTACTTTTTAATCAATTATATTAAAATTAGCGACAGCATGTATTTTGGCGCGATTGTTTCGATCGCTGATATTCAAGAGCTGCTGCTTATTCAATGGAATGATGGAGAGATCGGTTACAGCAGCATTTACCGCACAGAGCAAGGGAACATCGATACGTTACTTACTGATTTGCCAAGCATCGAGCGCACTCCAACTACACCGAATAAGGAGCAAGGCGTCGTGCAGCAGCTAGTGACCTCAGAGCTTGAAGAGGATGATTCTTTGCAGGAGCAGCAGCGAATTGTCGAGGCGATTACTAGCGGTAATGAGAAGGATTACGTCATTATGGATCAATATAGTGAAGAAGCCGACATCGCATATCGCTTGGCTATTCCTGAGAAAACGATTATGCGTGAGCTGCTATTTTTCCGCAACGCAACATTAGTCGCGCCAATCTTCTTTTTAGTTGTGCTAGGGTTGTATGTGCTATTTATGCAACGGATGCTATTTAAACCACTACATGAGCTCATGCTAGGGATGAAAAAAATATCGCTAGGTAATCTAGGTGTGCGATTAAAGGGCAATAACACGGTTGAGTTTGATTTTCTCGCTAATACGTTTAATGATATGGCGGAGCAGGTGAAAAACTTAAAAATCGATGTGTACGAGGAGCAGCTCCGCGTGAAGCAAGGGGAGCTGAAGCAGCTGCAATCGCAAATTAATCCGCATTTTTATATGAACTCTCTTAACATCATCTATAACTTTGCAGTACTTGAGGAAATGGAATCCGTCAAAAAAATGTCGCTGCATCTAGCTGATTATTTCCGCTTTATTATGACCTCCAATCAAGAGATGATCACGCTACGCGAAGAGCTGAAGCATATTGAAAATTACATCGTCATCCAGCAGCTAAGATTTCCTAATCGCTTGCAAATGAATATTCATGATATCGAGCCGTTTCTCGATTATCCGATCGCTGCTTTAACGATCCAGCCTTTTATTGAAAATGCGATTATCCATGGCTTTAAAAATCGTAAGCAATTATTCCAAATTGATATATCCGCGCAAAGTAGTTCGCATTCCAGCTTCACCATTAGTATTGCTGATAATGGAGTTGGCTTTTCACCAGAGGTGCTAGAGAAGCTGCAACGACGTGAACCAATTGTCGATGAGCAGCGACGCAGCCTCGGCATTGGCAATATTATCGATCGTTTAGAGCTGCTTTATGGCAGCAAAGCAAGCATTCAATTTTACAATAAGCCCGATCAAGGCGGCGCAGTTGTTGAAATTACATTTCCAATTGTCGAGGAGTGAGACCAGTGAGCTATAATCTATTAATTGTTGATGATGAGGAGATTGCTATTCGTGGCATTATGAAAGGGATAAAGTGGGATGAGCTGCAATACGGTGAAATTTTTACTGCGATGGATGCAGAGGAAGCGAAGGAGATATTGCGCAGTAAACATGTGCATGTCGTGCTTTCTGATATTGATATGCCAAATGAAAATGGGCTGGAGCTGCTAGAGTGGATCAATGAGCATGTGCCTAATTGCGTGACACTTTTTTTAACAGGCCATGCTGACTTCAAATATGCTCAGCAGGCGGTACAGCTTGCTAGCTTTAATTATTTACTTAAGCCTATCGATCATAGTCTATTGCAGCAAGCTCTGCAGGATGCCTATATGAAGGCTGAGGAGCTAGTGTCACTAGAATCTATTCGCGCTACTTACGATCAGTTTCATAAGCAGTGGCAGCTGCAGCGACCTTTACTTGTTGAACGCTTCTGGCATGACGTCATTCATTATCGACAATCGCTAGCGACGGTTTATTTGGAGTCGGCGATGTCTAATTACGGCATACCGCTTGCAGGAAATAGCGAAATTCAGCTTATTCAAATTAGTATTGAGCGCTGGCGTGAGGAGTGGTCGGCGCGCGATGAGGAAATTATGACCTACGCAATTAAAAATGTAGCGGAGGAGTTTTTCCTTGGTGAGGGTGGTACAAAGGGGCATTGTCTGCAGGACGGACAGGGCATCCTGTATCTCATTCTTTATCATCCGCAGACTGAGCCACAGGCGCAGGACAGAGTACAGCAGCTAGCTTATGCTTTTATCGAGCATTGCCGTCAGTATTTACATGGCTATATCTCCTGTTATATCGGAAAAATTATTCCGCTAACGAGCATCCGAGAAGGAATACGCGCACTGCTGCAGCTAGAGAAGCAAAATGTAACGCAATCCTGTACGGTAAGATTAGAGCAGGAAGGGGCTAGCCGCGCAGAAGCTCCTGCTGCCGCTGCCGTTCATTTTCCCGATTGGATTGTATTGCTGGAAACAGGCAAGCTAACCCAGCTTAACTATCAGATCGATCTTTACTTTGATAAGCTGCAGCAAGCGAAAGCGAGCTATCATGAGCTTATGGCGTTCTATTTTGGATTTATGAATAGCATCTTGCAATGGCTACAAACGAAAGGCATTAATAGCACGGACATTATGGCAGAGCATGAATGGGAGATTAATGAAGCGACGATCAAGTCTCTTGCACGCTTAAGACTATGGACTTTATCTGTCTGCAGTCAAATTAGCGGCTATATGAGTGTGGAAGGCAAGCAGGTCTCAACAGTGGTGGAGAAGGTGCAGCAATATATGCTGGCACATCTAGATGAGGAATTTAGCCGAGAGAGGCTGGCGGAGCAGGTATATTTGAACCCCGCATATTTATCGCGATTATTTCGCCGCGAGACAGGGATGAGCTTAACCGATTATATGGTGAAGCTGCGAATCAACAAAGCGAAGGAGAAGCTAGAGTTCAGCAATGATAAGGTAAGCGACATCGCTTATGAGGTAGGATACGCTAACTTTTCGCATTTTTCGAAGCTATTTAAGAAGATGACAGGCTTAACCCCGCAGGAATACCGCAAGGCATATAGCAAAGTGTAGATGTTCAGCTAACGAAGTCACGCTAGCGTTAATATGGTCACGACACCGACAATGTTCGGTGTCTTTTTTTTATACAATTTAGTTACAGCAGCAAACGAAATTAGAAACAGAAAGGGTGGAGAATATGCAAATAGATTTAGCTTCGAGAGATATAGAACAACAATTAACGAAGCGAACATCCTTTTTACGCACGGTGCGAAAATATTGGATGTTTTACATTATGATGCTGCCAGCACTAATCGTGCTAATCATTAACAACTATGTGCCGATGTTTGGAATTGTGATTGCCTTCAAAAATATTAACTACACCGACGGTATACTAGGCAGTCCATGGAGCGGCTTTGAAAACTTCAAGTATTTATTTATGACATCCGACTCATGGGTCATTATTCGAAATACGTTGCTGTACAATAGTGGATTTATCGTTCTTAATCTCATCTTCCCACTAGCATTTGCGATTATGCTCAACGAAATAAAAAATCGCTTCTTAGCGAAAATGCATCAAACGGTTATGTTCCTACCTTACTTTCTATCAATGATTGTCATCAGCTATCTAGCTTACGCATTTCTAAGTGATTCCAACGGCTTCTTAAACAAGACGCTGTTGCCGATGCTGAATCTGGAAACGGTGAACTGGTATTTTACGAAAGAGGTTTGGCCATACATTCTATCCATGGTTAACACTTGGAAAAATATGGGTTACTACACTGTGATCTATATGGCAGCAATTATCGGAATTGACGAGGAGTATTATGAAGCGGCAACGATTGATGGTGCTAGCAAGTTTAAGCAAATTTTCAAGATCACGATTCCATTGCTCGCACCAATTATTACGATTATGACGCTGCTGCAAATCGGGCGGATCTTCAATGCGGACTTTGGTCTATTCTTCCAAGTACCGCGTGAATCTGGCGTATTGTTCCCAGTGACGAACGTTATTGATACGTATGTTTACCGGACATTTATCACAGTCGGTGATATCGGCTTATCATCTGCGGCAGGTCTCATTCAGTCCGTCGTAGGCTTCTCACTTGTGTTCCTATCTAACTGGATTGTTCGCAGAATTGATAGCGATAACGCTTTGTTCTAACTAATGAAATTTGCAAAGTAATCAACCATTTCAGGAGGTGACGTTATGAGCGCTTCAACAGACAAGGTAGTGCATGTTTCTAATCCTAAAAATACGCTACCTAAGCTCGCGACAATTGGTGTTCATACGATGTTTACGATTTATTCCTTACTATGCGTCATTCCGATTATTCTGGTCATTATGGTATCGATCTCGGATGAAACAGCGATCGTCAAGCATGGCTATAGCTTCTGGCCTAGTCAGTTTAGCCTTTCTGCATACGAATTTCTATTCAAGGATGCTAGCTCTATCATTCGTGCATACGGCGTATCCATTGCCGTGACGTTAATCGGTACGATTTCCAGTATGATCATTATCGCACTTTATGCGTATCCGATCTCGAGAAAGGATTTCCCGCATGCTAAGTTTTTTACCTTCTTTGTATTTTTCACAATGCTGTTTAACGGCGGATTAGTTCCTTGGTATCTCGTTTATGTGCAATTGCTAGATTTGAAAAACACGATGCTGGCATTGATTATGCCACTGCTCGTCGCAGCCTTCTTCGTACTCATTACACGGACGTTTTTCCAGACGACGATTCCACAAGCGATATTGGAATCTGCCAATATTGATGGGGCGGGTGAAATGCGAATCTTTTTCCAAATTGTTTTGCCGCTATCGTTGCCTGTATTAGCGACGGTTGCACTATTCCAGACGCTTACGTATTGGAATGATTGGTTTTTAAGCTTAGTGTTCATTACGAAGGAAGCGAATATTTCCATTCAATATCTGATGTATAAGACGATGCTGAACATTCAGTATTTGGCGAATAACAGTACGGCTGCAGCAGCAATTCGCGCAGCGGGTGGAGAGTTCAGATTTCCAAGTGAAAGTGTACGGATGGCGATGGTTATCGTGGGGATTGGACCGATCGTATTTGCTTATCCATTCTTTCAGAAGTACTTTGTTAAAGGTTTGACGGTTGGTGCAGTGAAGGGTTAATGGCTCATTCACTTATGAAAGGCTATGTCCAGCAAAAAGCTGGTTAGCATATATTAAATTTTTGGGAGGTCAAAAATAATGATGAAAAACAAAAAACGTGCGTCATTAATTACGACACTGATGCTTGCATCTGTTTTAGCTGTAACTGCTTGCGGTAATAACAATGGTTCAAGCAACAATGAGGCGACTCCAACTCCTGCAAAACAAGACACAAGTAACAGCAACAGTACGAATGATAAAACAGACACAGGGAATGCTGGTAGCGACAGCGACTTAGCTCCTTATAAGCTAACCATTGTATATCCTGGTAGTCCACAAAAAGACGAAGCGGTTATAGAGGAAGCACTTAACGCGCTGCTAACTGAAAAAATTAATGCAACAATTGATTTAACGCCAATTGACTGGGGTAGCTGGGATGAGAAGATTAACCTAATGATCGCTTCCCGTGAGCCGGTGGATATTATCTTCACTGCACAATGGAATGGTCACGCTAATAACGTAGGTAAAGGTGCATTCATTGAGCTTAATGATCTCATTGACAAGTACGGTCAAGGAATTATCGAATCACAAGACCCTGCCTTCCTAGAAGGAGCAAAAATCAATGGTAAAAACTACGGTGTACCGACAACGAAAGAGCTTGCAGCAGCAGGTGGTGTCGTTTATCGCAAGGACGTAGCTGAAGAGCTTGGTATTGATATGAGCACGGTTAAGAGCATCGAAGACCTTGATGCAGTATATGCAAAGGTTAAAGCAGAGCGTCCTGATCTAGTTCCACTTTATATTTCTTCAACTGACAACACGTTTAACTCTCACTTCTTCGGCAACTATGACTTCCTAGGTGATGCAACAATTCCAGGTGCGATTTTCAAGGATGGTACTGACACAACAGTTGCACCTATCGAAACAACTGAACGCTTCTTAGAAACATCTCGCTTGACGCACCAATTCTTCAAAAAAGGTTATATTAATGCTGATGCGGCAACTAGCCAAGTATCTGCACCAGACGCATGGAAAGCAGGCATTGTATTCTCTGCAATCGAATCTCTAAAACCAGGTAAAGATGAAGAGGTAGCTTCTGCAGCTGGCTTGAGTGGAAAGCTTGGTCAAATCCAGCTTACGAATAAAACAATCGCTACATCTGAAACAGCAGGTTCAATGCTAGGGATTTCTTCAACTTCAAAAGATCCTGATCGTGCGATGATGTTTATCAATCTATTGCATACTGACAAAGAAATTAACAACATTATTAACTTCGGTATTAAAGATGTTCACTATACGCTGAATGGTGAAATTATGTCGAAAACAGATCGCACTGGTGATTACAGCCCAGGTCATGCTTGGATGTTTGGTAACCAATTCCTGAACTATCTATGGGATACTGAAGATCCTGAGAAGTGGGCGAAATTCCAAGAGTTTAACACAGGCGCAATCAAATCTCCTGCACTAGGCTTCGTATTTAACAGTGAGCCAGTAAAAAATGAAGTTGGTGCGCTAGCAAACGTAATCAAACAATATCAAGTAGCGATTGATCGCGGTGTTGTTAACATTGATGATGTATTAGATGATTATTTAGCAGCGATGAAAGCAGCAGGTCTTGACATCGTTATCGCTGAAAAACAAAAGCAATTTGACGAGTTTCTTGCAAATCAATAAGTAATGCAGTCCCCAAAATCAAGCACGGGCTTCCCCCGCCGTGCTTGATTTTTTTTGTTTGATTATTAATTTGCGTCCAATGCACATACTTATGATATGGAAATGTAAAGTGATTAATAGTAGAAGGAAGGTTGAATATGGCACAGGCGACTATCGTAATGAGATTGGAAAGCTCGCAAAAGCATTTTCCCTTTGGCGTTGTAGCAACATTGATTGATAGTCATGGTGGAGAGGTTGTCTCTGTCGATATTATCCGTTCTAGCAAGGCTGGCTCTGTGCGCGATATAACCGTAATGATCCCAGAGCAGGATCAGCAGAAGCTGCTGTCAGCATGTGCTGAGGTAGAAGGAATTCGTATCGTTCATGTGTCAGATCGGATTTTTCTAGCGCATCTAGGTGGGAAAATCACCATCAATCCGACAAGACCGATTAAGACGAGAGATGATTTGTCGCAAGTTTATACGCCAGGGGTCGCGAAAGTATGTGAGGCGATCGAAAGCAATGTAGAGAATGCATACACCTTAACGATTAAGCGCAATTGTGTTGCTGTCGTTAGTGATGGCTCGGCTGTGCTCGGGCTAGGAAATATCGGTCCACATGCGGCAATCCCTGTTATGGAAGGCAAAGCGATGTTATTTAAGCAGCTCGCCAATGTGGATGCATTTCCCATCTGCCTAAATACACAAAATGTTGATGAAATCGTCGAGATCGTTAAAGCGATCAGTCCGATCTTCGGCGGGATAAATATTGAGGATATTAGCTCACCGCGCTGCTTTGAGGTTGAGCAACGACTAATTAATGAGCTAGACATTCCCGTACTTCACGACGATCAGCATGGTACAGCGATCGTTGTACTAGCAGGTGTATACAATGCGTTAAGACTTGTCGGAAAAAAATTAGAGGACGTCAAAATCGTCGTAAATGGTGTTGGTGCAGCAGGCTCGGCAATATGTAAAATGCTGCTCTATGCTGGAGCCGGGCATCTTGTTCCGGTTGATCGAGCAGGAATTATTGCTAGAGGTGAGCAATACGAGCATCCTGTTTGGAGCTGGCTTGCTAATCAACCCCAGGTTGAGGCTAACAAGGGAACGCTGCAGGATGCGATCGTTGGCGCAGATATATTTATTGGAGTTTCCAAAGCAGGGGTATTAAAGGTAGAAGATGTGAAGAAAATGAATAAAGGAAACATTGTGTTTGCAATGGCTAATCCTAATCCTGAGATCGAACCAGAGCTAGCATTGCCGCATGTTAGCGTATTCGCTACAGGAAGAAGTGATTATCCGAACCAAATTAACAATGTGCTTGTATTCCCTGGGATGTTCCGTGGTGCGTTAGATTGTCGCGCTTCTGCAATAACAGATGAGATGAAGCTTGCAGCGGCCAAGGCGATTGCTTCCGTTGTAACGGATGACGAGCTAGATGAGCATTACATTATCCCAAGCATTTTTAATGAGCAGGTTGTACGTGAGGTTAGTCGAGCGGTTATTCAAGCTGCATTGGCTGAAGGAGTAGCTCGCCGCGTACCTAATCAATAGCTTAGCGGCAAGCGATAAGGTTAAGATCAGCTTCATAATAATTCGATGAGAAAGGAGGATAGACCGATGCTGTCTATTCCGTCTACTTTTATTGAAGGTAAAAAAGCGTATTTCGGAGAAATTCGAGATGATTTTGAAGCACGTGGCTTTGTGCTTAACGGAAACTGGGAGTATCACAAAGCATTTTTTGACCATATTTTGCATCGGCATGAGGGAGAGACGATTTATCTACGTCTTCCTGTGTATGCGATACACGGCAGATTAGACCGTGACGATGCCTTTTTACATTTTGGCGAGCCTATGCTGATGAAGCATCTTGTCCATACAGGGTCAGCTCCTGACGATGATGATTTCAGTGGAGTACTTAATGTTATCGGGCTGTCACAGTTCCAAAAGCCGCTTGATCCCGATGACAAAATCGATCATGTAGAGAAATGGCGCCATATCGGCAGATCTGCAGTCGATTCGTTAGCGACGCTGTTTCATTAAGACATAACAATCACTGGGGCATTAATCCTCACTTTATCGAGCACCTACACTAGGTCAAGCACTTAGCTGAAGGTGCTCGATGCTGCTTTATTGACAACTTAATTACTTGGTCTTGAAAAAAGCCATTATTGATATAAAATAAGTATATATGTCAATACGTGAGGTGAAGCTGGTGAGATTGCGTGTAGTGTCTACGCGAGCATTAATTACAGGAATAGTCATAATCACTGCGCTCCTCAATGTTACAGGCTGCTCCAAAGCAGCGAAAGCACCGAAAGATGAATCTAATAGGGGCAATTTTGAAAGCGTTTTAGATTCACAGTCAACTGCTGCGCCTAACGAGCCGTATACATTGAAGCTCGTCTATATCGGTACGCCACAAATTGATGAACGATTAATTGAGGAGGAAGCTAGTCGGTATTTGCTAGAGAAGCTCAATGCTCGTTTAGATCTTATGGCACTTGACTGGGGATCATGGGATAATCGGCAAAATATATTGATCGCCTCGCGTGAAGAGGTGGATGTCATCTTTACCTCACAATGGAGCAAGCATTCGGTCAATGTATCACAGGGTGCCTTTATGCCACTGAATGATCTGCTAGAGCAGTACGGACAAGAGATAATAGAAACGTTAGATCCGTTAATATTGCAAAGCGCACAAATCGACGGTATTAATTACGGCGTGCCTACCAATAAAGAGTTTGCCTCGCAAGGAGGTATCGTATACCGGAAAGATATTGCCGAGCAGCTAGGGCTCAATATGAATGCTGTCTCATCGCTTGCTGATTTGGATGCTATTTATAGCGTCATTAAGAAAAAGATGCCGTCTATTACTCCACTTTTTATTAAATACGGAGAGAACTTCAACTCTCATTACCTCAATAACTTTGATGCGCTAGGAGATACCTCAATTCCCGGCTACATACTTAAGGATGATGAATCTACAATTGTTAAGCCAATGTATGAGATCCAGCGATACATTGACAACTTATATTTAGCTAGAGATTACTATTTGAAGGGCTACACAAACAAGGATGCGGCCACGACGCAAATGATGGTTAATGATGCGCTAGCATCCAATGAATATTTCTCAATCGTTTCACCAATTAAGCCTGGCAAAGCAGATGAATTAGGGGTACAAACAGGGCTAGCAGGCAAGCTAGGACAAATTGCTGTCAATCAAAAATCACTGGCAACCTCAGAAACAACAGGCTCGATGCTTGCGATTTCCTCGACCTCGCGTCACCCTGAGCTTGCCATGGGACTCATTAATTTACTTCATTCCGATAGCTATCTGAACAATCTGTTGAATTTTGGTATCGAGGGCGTTCATTATGAGAAGGTGACGGATAACATTATTAAGGAAACGGAAGCTACCTCTCGTTATAGTCCAGGAACCAACTGGATGCTTGGTAATCAATTCTTAAATTACTTATGGGATACGGAAAGTTCGAATAAGTGGGAGCAATTTCAGCAGTTTAATGAAGGCGTGGTTGTTTCACCAGGGCTAGGCTTTGTATTTGATGGCGATGAGGTGAAGTCAGAGGTTGCTGCTGTCGTTAATGTAGATAAGCAGTACTTAATTGCGCTGGAATCAGGCTCGGTAGACCCGGATGTCGTCTTGCCTGAATATATTAAGAAGCTTAAGATCGCTGGTATTGATAAAATTATTGCTGCTAAGCAAAAGCAATTCGATCAGTTTCTATTGAAGAATGGGAAAAAGCTTAATACTTCAGCATCAGAATGATGGTTAGGGTTCAGCCTCGGTGGATGCCAAGGCTGAACCCTTGCATGTTCTATGGACATACCATAAACTAGCGGAAATGCTGAAATCGATCACCTCGTCACTTCAGTCCTAGACCTTATCCGACTTAATATGTAGGACGTACCTCGACCATGGTCTAGGTCAAAAACCGCCGTTAGTCCGTTTTGATTATTGCTTATTCCATCTATACTAAGTACATAAGCAAAACAAACAACAAACAACCAGCAACATGCAAGATCATTTGAACAAGAACGAGGTGAAGAAAAAAGATGAATGGTAAAACGTTGATTGGTGTAGTAAGTATTTTAATCGGTGGATTGCTTGCACTGAAATTTCTAAACATCAATATCGGAGCAATTTTTAGCTTCTTGCTTCCGTTTATACTTATCGGATGCGGATTTGTTGGACTAAGAAATGGACGTAAAACATTTGGTACGATCTTCTTAGTAATCGGCGCAGTGATGTTACTTGGCAAGCTTGGCGGCTTATTTACTTTAATCCTCTCCATCGCATTAATCGGAGCAGGTGTCTATATGGTAACTAACAAATCTCGCTCTCATTACTAGATTGGAATCAGTTATAAGGAGGTTGTAGGAATGGGGATTTTAAGACGTATTAGAGATATATCGATGGCGACATTAAATGATCGTTTGGAAAAAGCAGAAGATCCAGTCAAACTAATTGATCAATTTCTTTGGTCAACACGTGATGACATTATCCAAGCAGAACGCCTGCAGCAACAATATGTCGCTCATACGAACCAGTTAAAAGCACAATGGTTGCAAGCAGAGCAGCAAATTGAACAAAAAGAAAAGCAAGCTATGATCGCCTTGAAGGCAGGCGAGGAAAATATCGCACGATCATTGCTTACTGAAAAAACAATGATTTTAGAAACAGCGAACAATTACCGCAACTTGTATCAACAAAGCAATGATGCATTGCTTGAACTAGAAGCGCAGCTTAAAGAATTACGTACCGAATATCAGCTTGTGTACGATAAACGCGCTTATTATGTCGCTCGCATGGAATCGATTCGACTGCAACGTCGCTTGAATGAGCGAATGAGCTTTAATAGTGGTCAGCAGCCTGGCGAAATGATGAGAAAAATGGAAACACGTATTCAAGATATGGAGCTAGAAACACAAAGTCTCCGTCAAGTGCGTCAAGCGAATAGCCTATATGGTGAAGCGATTAATAACAATACTCGCTCTGCTGAGGTTGATCTAGAACTGCAACAACTCAAAGACAAACTTAACAAGGAAGGATGGTCACTGTGAAAAAATTATATCGTTCACGAGAAAATAAAATATTCACAGGGCTATGCGGTGGTGTAGGTGAGTTGTTAAATGTTGATGCGACATTGCTTCGTATACTCCTTGTCGTATTAACGGTTTTATCAAGCGGAACGTTGATTATTGTTTACTTGATTGTGAGTATGGTCATTCCGAAAAAACCAGATCTTTATCCGCCATATGGTGGAGGGCCTCGACCTTTCGGTGGAAACCCATACGGTTATCATGATCCTCATCAACGTCCAAATCAGCATAATGGACAGTGGAATCAAGGCGACCCTTATCAACAAGGTCCGCACTATAATAATCCAAATAATCAGTACTATAATCAAGGTCCGCAATTTAATAACCCTAACCCTGGACCGCAAGCTCATGGCAACTATCAAGACCCTGGGGTAACAGATAAAATGATGGATGATCTTGAGAAAAAAGCACTTAAACGTGAAATTGAAGAATTGAAAGCAAAATTAGAGAAGTTAGAGAAGGGAGAATAATACGATGAGTATTTTCAAAAGAATGAGAGATATGACAAAGGCATCTGTTAACGATTGGTTGGATAAATTAGAGGATCCAGTTGTAATGCTAAATCAGTACCTACGTGACATGGAGGCAGAAATTCACGCAGCTGAAGTGACTGTTGCTAAGCAAATGGCTAACGAGCGCAGCATTAAAGCTAGATTAGACGATAGCCTTCGCAATGCATATGACCGCGAATCTAAAGCGGAAGCGGCACTTCGCAACAATCACGAGGAGCTTGCTCGCAAACTGCTAGAAGAAAAGCTTTACTTTGAGCAAAAAGCAAGTGAATATACTGAACTGCATGCAAGTGCAGCAGCGCAAGCTGAAGAGTTGAAAATGCAATTGCACACAATGAAAGATGAGTTCTACCAGCTACGCAACAAACGTAATGAGCTAGCAGCACGTGCACAGCTTGCGAAAGCGCAAAAGCAAATGTCTACGATTTCTACGAATCGAGGCATTGAAAGTGGTACAGCTTCACGTGGCTTCCAACGTATGGAGGAAAAAATTATGCAGCTAGAAGCTGAAGCAGATGTGCTTCGCACTCCTTATAGCAGCAGCTACTCTGCTACTGGTTCAACGCCTGCGGCTCCACTAACTGCAACAGATCTTGAGCGTCGTATGAAAGTTGATGAGCAGCTAGAGCAATTAAAAAACAAGCTTAATCCAACAGAATAATGTAAACTATAAATAAGTAAAACTAGGAAAAGCGGACCGATTCCGGTCTGCTCTTTCCTGCGTTAAAAAGCCCGATGTGAGTTAAGGAGCGCTGGCGTTGTGAAAAATAATGAAAATATACCAAATGAGCAGAAGCAATTTCAAAGACGCAAGCTATTGGAAACAACATTATGGCTGTTAATCATCGGCAGCTTTTCAGTCATTATTTTGCAGGCGGTTGGCATATTAGATATCTTTCGATTGCGCGGAGTATGGGGAGTTGTAAGCTTAGCTGCGGTTGGAATTGGGCTTGCCATTTCAACATTGTATCAGTATTATATGAACTCTCGATTAAAGGCGGCCATAAAAAAGCTTGCCCAGCAAAAACGTCAGTACTCGCCAATTACGTTCACGAACGGGGAAGCCGAAGAGGCTACTGCTGAGGCTGAGGACGAAGAGGAACGACTTTGGCGTGAGCAGGTGCGCTTTAATGCAGTAATTGAAGAGCGACAGCGCTTAGCGCGTGAACTGCATGATGCGGTAAGTCAGCAGCTTTTTGCGATCTCGATGACTGCGACGGCTGTAGGGAGAACAATTGAGCTCGATGTGCAAAAAGCACGCCGACAAGTACAGTTGATCGAGGAGATGGCTTCTGTTGCTCAATCGGAAATGCGAGCGCTACTATTGCATTTGCGTCCAGCGCATCTTGATGATAAAAGCTTAGGACATGCGATAACAACGCTCGTGAGCGAGCTGCAACAAAAAATACCGATGCAAATCGAAATGGACGTCGATCATACATTGGTGATGCGCCAAGAAAACGAAGATCATCTGTTTCGCATTGCTCAAGAAGCATTGTCCAATTCACTTCGCCATGCAAAGGCAGAGCATATGCTAATTAAGCTATATAAGCTAGAGCAAAATATTCATCTCGTGATTCAAGATGATGGTGTTGGATTTGATGTGAAAAAGCGTAAGCAAGGCTCATATGGCTTACTTACGATGGAGGAACGTGTAATCGAGTTAGGGGGACAGTTCCGAATTATTTCTGAACTGGATGAGGGGACGGCAATTTATGTGACGATTCCTTATGAGCCTCCATTAGTAGGAAGCAAGATGTAAGGAGAGGAGCTTATTGATGGAAAGACCGATATCCGTATTATTAGTAGATGATCATGAAATGGTTCGTATCGGATTAGCGGCAGTTCTTGATACGGAGGATGGCATAGAGGTTGTAGGCGAAGCGAGTAACGGTCATGATGGTGTCCGATTCGCTACGAATTATAAGCCAGATGTTGTACTGATGGATCTTGTAATGGAGCCGATTGATGGCGTAGAGACGACGAGACAAATATTAGAAGCGCATCCTGATTGTAAAGTAATCGTACTTACTAGCTTCATCGACGATAGTAAGCTTTATCCTGTCATTGAAGCGGGAGCATTTAGCTACTTACTTAAAACATCTAGAGCGACGGAGATTGCTAATGCGATTCGCGCAGCAGTTCGTGGACAATCGGTCATTGAAGCACAGGTCGCTGCAAAAATGATGAACCGTTTGCGTCAGCCGAAAGCTGAACCAGCTTCACAATTACATGAGCAATTAACTGAACGTGAGATGGATGTGCTCAAACGTGTAGCAAAAGGAATGTCGAATCAAGAAATTGCCGATGAATTATTTATTGGAATAAAAACGGTAAAATTCCATATTACGAACATATTTAACAAATTAGAAGTAGAAGATCGTACACAAGCAGCGATTTATGCTCATAAACACGGGATTGCTGAGGAGTAATTTCCCGTTACATAAGATGCGTTAGTGATGATTTGCTTTGCATTGGCAAACACACTAACGCTTTTTTATGCTGAAGGCATGCAAAAGTGCTGTCGAGTGTCGTTGAGGAATCGGCTTGCACGTAATGCTATGTCGCAATTCATGAAGCCCTGTCAAATATAAAAATAACAGCGGAATTTGCTTGTGGTTTGTCGTACGATTCTTGCCCTTTGTCAGAAGGTATGTAATGTTCATATCACGTATAAGTATAGATGAATTTACGGATTAGGGGGCATTGAGATGATTTATATGATGACACCTAACTACGAATCGCAGAAGAAGAAAAAAGTGAAGGCAAAGGCGAAGAACAAAAACAGAAACAATCGAAAGGCAAGTATTAAGCTATTGTTAAGCTTTGTTCTTGTTGTTGCATTAATGCTTACAGCGTGGATTCAAGAAAAGTCTAGTGCAGGACAGCGTACCGATGAGCCAGCGTTGCAGGACTTCGCACAGCTAACGGAGTGGGGAGATAAGCTGCTGCAGGGCGGATCAGGGGATGGACAATGGTCATTCCGCTGGGATTTATTAATGCCGTCAGGCACGATGGAGGAAATTTCTAATCAAGTTTTTAGAACAGACAAGGGAACACTATTGCCGAAGAACATTCGCAATCACGGCGATATTATAGATGGGGAAGCTGAGCTTACGGGTAGTACAATCAAGCTTGTGAGAACGGAGTCTGATAAGCTCGCAGAGAAGGTTACCATTACATTACTCGTTGAAGCTGATCAGCTAGAGAAATTGTCTCAGCTGAAAGACTACGTCAGTAAGCTGCATCAAATTTTACGAGAAAAAGATCAAAATTTACAAATGAGTATGAAGGTTTTCGGAAAGGCTAATAACAATAACGCAATCGAATCGCTAAAACAGCTAGCGGTTGCTCAAACAGTTGAGGAATACAGAGATCAAGGAACGAGAAGCGTCACATTGTTTACCGCGCGAATAAAGCAATATCGCTGGCTTAACAATGAGAAGATGGCTAATTTGCAAGTTTCACTGCACGAAAATTCAATCACTGGTGAGTATGACCTTACGATCGGAGTACCGCTAATTAGCGGAGAATTCGGCGAAGTTGTGGTTGATCGTTCGCTGGATGGGATGAGTGATTAGAAGTATTTAACTTATTTATTAGTAATTTTTATGGAAACATCGTGGCGAATTTAAATTGAATATGCTAAACTACATTAGATGTAATAAAGTATAAAATTATATATAGAAAGAATGAGATAAATGACCTACAATACAACCTTTGAATCTGCCGCTCCTGAGGGCGCAATTTATTATTTGTTTGGTGCGACAGGAGATTTGGCACGTCGTAAATTGTTTCCAGCATTGTTCAGTTTGTATAAAGAAGGTAAGCTGTCAGAAAATTTTGCAGTTGTTGGATTGGCTCGCCGTCCACGTACGAACGAGCAGTTTCGTTCTGACTTATACGACTCCATTAATGAGTTCTGTCGTTATAAAATAGAAGATTTAACGATGTGGAACAATTTTGCTAAGCATTTTGTTTACATGTCTTTAGATATTAATGATGTAGAAGGTTTTAAACAGCTGAACAAGCTTTCTGATGAGCTTGACGAACAATTTAACATTCCGGGCAACCGTTTATTTTACCTAGCACTTGCTCCATCCTTGTTCGGTCCAGTTTCGTTTAATATGCGTGATGGCGGAATGCTGGAGTCTAAAGGCTGGCATCGTCTTGTAATCGAGAAGCCATTTGGCTATGATTTGAAATCTGCACAGCAGCTTAACGAGCAGCTAAACCAAGTATTTAAAGAAGAGGAAATTTACCGTATCGACCATTACCTTGGTAAAGAAATGGTGCAAAACATTCAAGTGCTTCGCTTCTCGAATTCATTCTTCGAGCCGCTATGGAACAATAAACATATTGCTAATGTGCAAATTACGCTATCTGAGACAGTAGGCGTTGAGGAGCGCGGTGGCTATTACGATAAATCAGGCGCTTTGCGTGATATGGGACAAAACCATATGCTGCAAATGCTTGCGATGATTGCTATGGAGCCGCCTAGTCGTCTAATTGGCGAAGATATTCGCGATGAGAAGGTTAAAGTGATGCGTTCATTGCGCAGCTATACCTCTGGCGACGATGTGCGTGCAAACGTTATTCGCGGTCAATACAGTGCAGGAAGCTTTGGAGACAAGCCTCTGCCAGGATATCGTGAAGAGGATTCTGTTGATCCAGAATCAACAACTGAGACATACTTTGCTGCGAAGGTATTCGTCGATAATTTCCGTTGGGCAGGCGTGCCGTTCTATATTCGTACAGGTAAACGTCTTCCAGTAAAAACAACAGAGGTTGTTATCGAGTTCAAACCTGTTGCAGAAAATATATTGTTTGGTAGCCGTCATGATCTTGCGCCAAACTTACTTGTTATCCGTGTAAATCCGATGGAAGGCGTTTATATTAAGCTAAACGCTAAAAAGCCAGGTTCAGACAGCGAAGTACAAAGCGTTAATATGGAATTCTGCCAAAGCTGCCAAATCGGTATCAATACGCCTGAAGCGTATGAGCGTCTAATCCATGATGCTGCACGTGGCGATTCTACTTACTTTACTCGCTGGGATGAAGTTGCCCATGCATGGTCTTTCGTTGACCGTATTGCTGATGCTTGGCGCGAACAGTCTGGTGACTTGAAGCTATATCCTGCTGGTACATGGGGCCCTACAGAAGTGGATGAATTGCTTGCGCAAGATGGTTTCCACTGGTGGCCGGTGAATGGGCAGGAGGAGGACAATGTCATCTGGATAACAAACTCTAGATAGGTTGTTTAAAAAGCAGGACTTTGATGACGATGATGATGCGTTGTAGCTTAGTCGACGGCGCAGATGAAGCTCTACCGAAAACTCCGATGCTCACGTAGGCATGATCTACGCTGCGCTCCTCGTTTTCTAGTATCGCTCCATCTGCTTGGTCCTGAAAGCCCAGCTTTTTAAACTTCTATTGGGAGATGTGGTTTAAAAAGCAGGACTTTGATGACGATGATGATGCGTTGTAGCTTAGTCGACGGCGCATCTAGCGTTCATCGGGAGCCTCCGTTGCTCACGTACCAAAAGCGTACGCTGCGCTACTCGTTCCCTAGCTTCACGCTAGTTGCTTGGTCCTGAAAGCCCAGCTTTTTAAACTTCTATTGGAAGATGTGGTTTAAAAAGCAGGACTTTGATGACGAACCGCTCTGTACGAAAACTCTTTAGCTCACGTACCAAAGGCGTACGTTGCGCTTTACTTTTTATCAATGAATTTTTTAGTAAGTGAAACTCCCTTTGTGGAGCTTCACTTTTCTTTATGAGCGAACATATTGCGAAGCTGTGCGCTTAAGTTTACTATAGAGTAAAGCAAATCAGAACTGAAATTGTTATTTGGAAGGGAATCATATATGAGCCTAAGTGATGAAATAAAACAAGAGGTTGATAAGCGACGCACGTTTGCGATTATTGCCCATCCCGATGCCGGTAAGACGACTTTAACTGAGAAGCTCCTCCTTTTTGGTGGAGCCATTCGTGAAGCTGGATCTGTAAAGGCGCGCAAAGCTAGTCGTCATGCAACATCTGACTGGATGGAAATTGAAAAGCAACGTGGGATCTCGGTAACCTCCTCCGTGATGCAATTTGATTATAAAGGTCACCGTGTCAATATTTTGGACACACCAGGTCACCAAGACTTCTCAGAGGATACGTATCGTACATTGACAGCAGCAGATAGTGCGGTCATGTTGATCGACGTAGCTAAAGGGGTAGAGGCACAGACGATTAAGCTGTTCCAGGTTTGTCGTCAGCGTGGTATTCCTATTTTTACTTTTATTAATAAACTAGACCGTGAAGGTAAAAATCCATTTGATCTGATGGAGGAGCTGGAGCAGGTTTTAGGCATTCGCTCTGTTCCTATGAACTGGCCAATCGGTTCTGGTCGTGAGCTATGCGGTGTTTATGATCGCTTGAAAAATCAAGTTGAGTTATTCCAAGGTAAAGATGATCATTCGACGATTGAAGTACGTAAGGTCGAGGATTACAATGATCCGATCATTCGCGATATGGCAGGCGATTACTTAACAGATCAGCTGATTGGTGATCTTGAGCTGTTAGACATTGCTGGTGATCAATTTGACTATGAAAAAGTTCGCGCTGGTGAGCTAACTCCGATTTTCTTCGGTAGTGCTGTAAACAATTTCGGTGTGCAAACTTTCCTAGATAATTTTCTGCAAATGGCTCCTAAACCTGAAGCGAAAATTAGTGAGGATGGACCTGTTGATCCAACCAGCGATAAATTTAGTGGCTATGTTTTCAAAATTCAAGCGAATATGAACCCAGCTCACCGCGACCGTATCGCATTTCTACGTATTTGCTCCGGACGCTTTGAACGCGGGATGGCTGTTAAGCATGTTCGTAACGGTAAAACGATCAAGCTAGCTCAGCCTCAGCAATTTTTAGCGCAGGATCGTGATATTGTCGATGTTGCTTATCCAGGCGACATTATCGGTTTATTTGATCCAGGTATTTTCCGTATTGGAGATTCCTTGTCACAGGGTAAAGATATTGTTTACAATGAGCTACCTACCTTCTCACCAGAAATTTTTGCGAAGGTTATGATTAAAAATGCGCTGAAGCAGAAGCAATATCAAAAAGGAATTGACCAGCTGACAGAGGAAGGTACGATTCAAGTATTTTATTCAGTAGGCTTTAACGACACGATTTTGGGCGTTGTGGGTCAGCTCCAATTTGAGGTATTCCAATACCGTATGCGGGCTGAATATGGCGTTGAGGTTCAATTGCATCATATGAACTATCAATTTGCTCGTTGGATTGTCGATGAGAAAATTGATCCAAGTAAATACCGCATTAACTCTACGCTCGTTAAAGATAAAAAGGACAACTATGTTGCTCTATTCGAAAACGAGTACGCAATGCGCACAGCAATCGAAAAAAATCCAACAACTAAATTCTTAGAAATCGCTCCGTAAGGGGCGATTTTTTTTGAAGAAATTTGACGTCATCACAGCACAAATTTTAAAATGTGAGTAGATGGAAGAGTAAGAGATATGCGCTTCGAAAAAAAGAAAATCGTAAAGGAATACTTTAGTACCTTAGTTGAGAGGAATAACCAGTGCTACATCACAGGAATACTGCAACACTCTCAGCGTAGGAGTACGAAGCTACTACCAACGTGAGAATACTGAAAAATATCATCAGCACAGGAATACTGAGCTACTACCAACGCAGGAATAATGCGCTCTGGAAAACGGAGTGCTCCGCCTTTAAGTCATGCTGCGACGACCTATTAATCCTATAAGGCAGCATGATTTAAAAAGCGGATGCAAGAGCGCATTATTCCGGAGTGATGCAATAAGAAAGAGAAGTATTCCGGAGTGATGCAATAAGAAAGAGAAGTATTCCGGAGTGATGTAATAAGAAAGAGAAGTATTCCGAAGCGCATATCACAAGGAGGAAGAGCGTTGACTATTTTACAAAATGATTGGGCGAACTATTTGAACGACGAATTCGAAAAGGATTATTATAAAAAGCTCAGTCAAGCACTCAAAGAAGAATACAGTCGAGCGACCGTCTATCCCGACATGGATAATATTTTTAATGCATTGCACTTAACTCCATACGCCGAGACAAAAGTGCTTATTCTTGGACAAGATCCTTATCATGGACCAGGTCAAGCGCATGGCTTAAGCTTCTCCGTTCGCGAAGGAGTACCGTTTCCCCCGTCTCTTAGGAACATGCTGAAGGAGCTAAAGGAGGACTTAGGTATCCCGATGCCGAATCATGGGTGTCTTGAGAATTGGGCGAAGCAAGGTGTGTTGCTGCTTAACAGTGTACTCACCGTAAGAGATGGCGAGCCTAACTCTCATAAAAAGCTAGGATGGCAAATCTTTACCGACCGAGTGATCGAGGCGTTAAATGAGCGTGAACAGCCAATCGTCTTTATTTTATGGGGCAAACATGCGCAAGAAAAACTGCCTATGATTGATCAGAAGAAGCATTTCGTGCTTAAAGCACCTCATCCTAGCCCATTGTCCGCTAGCAGAGGGTTTTTTGGCAGTCGTCCTTATTCTAAATGTAATGAATTTTTGCGTAATAACGGAATAACTGAAATTGATTGGGCGCTGTAAGCGCCCTAAAAAACAATTGACAAGTCACTCATTGCATGAAATAATGTACGCGTGTACATAAATAGTTGACTAACTTGATGATATCCACTATCCACTAAGGAGGTGAATAAATGAGCAGAAAGGATGTTGCAAAGCTAGCTGGGGTGTCAGAGGCAACCGTTTCGCGTGTAATGAATAATACTGGACCTATCAAACCAGAGACGCGTGAAAAGGTGCTAAGAGCAGCCGAACAGCTAGGTTACGAACTGAATGCGCTAGCGCAACAGCTTGCTCGTCAAAAAAGCGGAAACCTTGGAGTTATCCTGCCACATGTTCCGAAAGTTCATTTATTCTCAACGTATTACTTCTCAGAAATATTAAGTGGTATTGCAGAAATTGCCCGTCAGCATAATGTTGATTTGCTAATGGTATTTCAAGATCCGAATCAACCTAGAGATTATTCGAAATTATTTCGCTCTAAAAAGATAGATTGCTGTATTATTTTAGGTTCAACCGATAGCGAAGAGGAACGAATTGCGTTACAGGAACTGACCGATCATGATTACCCGTTTGTAATTATCAACCAACGCTTTGAAAATCATTCGTTCCGCTACGTTGATGGTGATCATCTGTACGGCAGTTACCTAGCCGTGTCTCATTTGATAGAGCAAGGTAGTCGACAAATCGCAATATTAAATGGACCTAAGCAATATTCTAATAGTACTGATCGCTATAATGGCTACGCTAAAGCGTTGCAGGAGCATCATATTTTGCAGCAAGCTACTTGGCATATCGAAGGGAACTACAGCCGTCGCAGTGGGTATAACGCTGCACAGCATGTAGCAGAGCTCATCAATCGAGGTAGGATCGATAGTGTATTCGCAGCCAATGACCGTATGGCGATTGGCTTGATGGAAGGGTTAGCTGAGCTAAATCTTGTGGCTGGGCAGCATTATAAGATTATCGGCTACGATGATTCAGATGGTGCCAAAATTGTTACGCCTAAGCTATCAACAGTATCAGTTCCATTTTATGAAATGGGCGAGAAAGCAGCGTGTATGCTCCTAGATTCAGCATACGAAGAAGAGACACATCATATCGTTCCAGTTTCACTTGTTGTTAGGCAAACTTCAATTTAATTAAGAAGGGTGGATTTTCAATGAGTCAGCTTCGTATTGGTATGGTTGGTTATAAATTTATGGGTAAGGCGCACAGCAATGCGTATCGCGTGCTGCCAATGTTTTTCCCTAATAGTGTTGCGCCACAGATGAAGGTGATTTGTGGTCGTAATGCTGAAGCGCTTGAGACTGCACGTAAGCAGTTTGGCTGGGAAGAAGCAATTACAGATTGGCGTGAGCTGCTAAAGCGAGACGACATTGATCTAATCGACATCAATGCTCCAAGTAATGCTCATAAAGAGATTGCGATTGCTGCTGCAGAGGCTGGTAAGCATATTTTCTGCGAGAAGCCACTTGCTTTGACTCTTGCGGACTCTCGTGAAATGCTAACCGCTGCTGAGCAGGCGGGCATTAAACATATGGTCGGCTTTAACTATCGCTTTGCTCCTGCAGTGCAACTGGCGAAAAAGCTAATTGCTGAAGGTCGTATCGGTCAAATTTATCATTTCCGCGGTCAGTTTTTACAGGATTGGATTATGGACCCGCAATTCCCGCTGGTGTGGAGATTACAGAAGGAAATCGCTGGTTCCGGCTCATGGGGAGATCTTGGCGCACATGTGGTAGACCTGGCTCGTTTTCTAGTCGGTGAATTCTCCGAAGTAATTGGAATGAGCGAAACCTTTATTAAGGAGCGCCCGATCGCTTCAAATATGACAGGTCTAAGTGCATCGGCAAGCACTGAGTCAACGCAGATGGGGCAGGTTACTGTTGATGATGCAACATTAATGATGGCAAGGTTTGAAAACGGAGCGCTTGGCAGTATTGAAGCAACACGCTTCGCAGGTGGTCATCGTTGTACAAATGGATTTGAAATCAATGGCAGCAAGGGCACCATTTCCTTCGACTTTGAACGAATGAATGAGCTGCAAGTATATTTCGCTGATGATGCCAGTGATGTGCAAGGCTTCCGCAGAGTGCTGGCTACTGATCCTGCACATGCCTACATGGATGCTTGGTGGCCGCCAGGACATACAATTGGCTATGAGCATACCTTCACTCATGAAATGGTTGAGCTGCTAGATGCGATCGCTAATGATCGTCAGCCAATCCCAAATTTCGTAGACGGTGTGAAATGTCAGGAAGTGCTAGAGGCTGTTGAACGTTCAATTGAGGAGCGCCGCTGGGTTGCAATAAGCGAGATGTAAGGAAGCTGAGCTGCACTGTTAGTATCATAAAAAGTTAAGATTATGCTTCCGATGTGCTTTTCATGTACTAGGAAGCGAATAACATGTAAGTACCATGAAAAGCAAGGTCAATGCTTCCGAAGTACTTTTTATGAACATGGAAGCTGCACTGTTAGTATCATAAAAAGTTGGAGGGCTGATTATATGCGTAAAGCGTTGATTGTATGGGGTGGCTGGGATGGTCATCAGCCTGAGCAGGTTGCGGCAATTTTTAAGCGACAGCTAGAGGCAGAGGGATTTGAAGTAAATGTGCAGGACACACTCGAGGCATTTCGAGACGGAGAGTATTTGAAAAGCTTAGATCTTATTGTTCCAGTATGGACAATGGGCGAAATACAGCAGGAGCTTGTCAATAATGTATCAGCTGCTGTGCAGAGTGGTGTAGGGCTTGCGGGCTGCCATGGTGGAATGTGCGATGCATTCCGTGTAAACGTGGATTGGCAGTTTATGACGGGCGGTCAATGGGTGGCGCATCCTGGTAACGACGGGGTACATTATAAGGTTGAAATGCGTAATAGCTCAAGTCCTTTGGTTGAAGGTATTCCAGACTTCGAAGTGGCATCGGAGCAATATTACTTGCATGTTGATCCAGCGGTAGAAGTGCTGGCAACGACAAGATTTCCAGTCGTAGATGGACCGCATGCCTACAACAAGCCAGTGGATATGCCTGTTGCATGGACGAAACGTTGGGGCTTAGGCAGAGTGTACTACAATTCCTTAGGTCATCAAGCGAACATAATGGAAATTAACGAAGTTCAAGAAATGATGCGTCGTGGTTTCCTATGGTGTGCAGATGGTAAAGAGCTGGCTGTACAAGTCGGAGAGCAGGCGGTAGCATATACAAGTATGCAGGATAATCAAGTTAACTAGATTACGTGACAGGGGATTACGTCAATGAGCAAAATTAAAGTCGGTATTATCGGTGCAGGCAATATTAGCGGCATTTATTTGGAGAATGGTAGCAAATTCGATAGTATGGAAGTCATTGCAATTGCTGACCTTGATGTTGAGCGTGCTCGTGAAAAAGCTGAAGCTCATGGAATAAAAGGCTTGTCCGTGGAGGAGCTGCTTGCTGATCCTGATGTGCAGATGGTTATTAACTTAACAATTCCTCAAGCGCATGCAAATGTCTGTCTGCAGGCATTGGAAGCAGGTAAGCATGTTTATGTGGAGAAGCCATTTGCTGTAACAAGAGAGGAAGCACAGCAGGTGTTAGCTCTTGCAGAAGAGAAGGGCTTGTACGTTGGCAGTGCGCCAGACACCTTCCTTGGCGGAGGAATCCAAACCGCTGCTAAAGTCATTGCTGATGGCTGGATTGGTACGCCTATTAGTGCAAGCGCATTTATGCTATGCGGTGGACATGAAAGCTGGCATCCAAGTCCAGAGTTTTATTATCAGATCGGTGGCGGACCGATGTTCGATATGGGACCTTATTATATTACAGCGCTGGTGGCGATGCTTGGTCCGATTAAATCAGTAACGGGAGCAGCTGCGATTTCTTATCCAGAACGGACAATCACAAGCAAACCAAAGTATGGACAGAAGGTAAAGGTAGAAGTTCCAACTCATGTAACTGGTATCTTAAATTTTCATAGTGGGACAATCGGCACAATTATTACTTCCTTCGATACGCCAGGACGCACGACGCTTCCGTTTATCGAAATTCATGGAAGCCACGGAACGCTAAGTGTGCCAGATCCAAACACATTTGGCGGCGAAATTAAAATCCACCGTGCAGGAACGAAGGAATGGAGCAGTATCCCATTGGTATACGGTAACAGCGATAATAGTCGTGGTCTCGGTGCTGCGGATATGGCAGCTGCAATCCTAGAAGGCAGATCACATCGTGCGAGTGGTCAGCTAGGCTATCATGTGCTAGAAGCGATGCATGGTATTCATGATGCTGCGCTAGAAGGCAAGCATTATACGATGAACAGCTATGTTGACCAGCCAGAGCTATTGCCGCTTGGCAAAAGGAATTTTGAAGTGTTGAACTAATCATTATTTAGATAAGGGCGTTTCGGCTATATGCTGGAGCGTCTTTGTTATTTATTATACTTCCTAAAGCGCGAGAGGAAATAGTAAGTTTACTGCTAAACCCAATTCATACAGTTTGCATGCTCATCTGCTAACTGTAACGGTGTTAGGTTATTTTTAGTAAATAAACCTCAGTTTTACAAAAGGACGATAAACCTTTACAATAAATTCACTTGAATAAACTTAAGAGGGGGGCTGTCTCTTGGTTAATTTTACTACGAATCAAGCTAATGCTGCGGCACAAGCAAACTCTGTAATTATTATTACTTCAGGCAACGTCGTTTTGGAGAATTGTTGCTTGAACGCTTCTCTCGTCATTCACAATGATATCATTAAACAAATTATTGTAGAAGAACAAGGAATGAAGCTCAATCTATCTGATGTGGTGGAAGAATTTGGGCTTCAGACTGAAGAGCAAATTACAATGATTGATGCCTCTAATAAATACATATTGCCAGGTTTAATTGATATACATTGTGATGCAATTGAAAAGGAAGTTCAGCCGCGACCTAATACATTGTTTCCGCTCGAGATGTCGTTGCTGGAGTTTGAACGTAAACTGCCACTGAACGGCATTACGACTATGTATCATTCATTATCGCTCGGAGTTGGCTTAAGCTTACGAGGATATGATCTTGTAGATCAATGTATAGATATTATTCATCGCTATAATACGGAACGCAGCATTGTTCGTAATCTCATTCATTTAAGATATGAAATTGCTTATATCGACGCACTTCACATGCTAGAGCGCTATATTGAACAGGAGAAGATTCACTACATGTCATTTATGGATCATTCGCCTGGGCAGGGACAGTATCGGAAGGCAGGGTCATTTGAGAAATATGTAATGAAAAATCAAGGGGTCACTGCTCAGGAAGTACAGCAAATTATTGATGAGTTGCTAGTACGAAGAGCTGCAGTAAATTGGGACAAGCTATCGCAAATTGCTTGGCGTGCAAGAAGTAAGGGCATTGCTGTTGCTTCGCATGATGATGATACGTCGAGCAAGATAGATGAGGCAATATCTTGTGGCGTTAACGTTAGCGAGTTTCCCATTACTCTTGAGGTAGCACAATATGCGGTGAAGCAAGGTATGCATGTTTGTGTCGGAGCACCAAATGTCGTCCGAGGCGCTTCACATGATCATAATTTACGCGCAGAAGATGCCATTATTCAGGCTGGCGCAGATATTATTTGTTCAGACTATTATCCTGCTTCTTTACTGCAAGCAGTATTTAAACTACACGTCAATGGACTTCCATTACACGAGGCTGTTAAGCTGGCGAGCTTGAACCCTGCGAATGCACTAGGAATTTCACAGCAGTTAGGCTCTATTGATATCGGAAAAAAGGCCGACCTGATTGTGATCGACCAGTTTCATGATCTTCCATTCGTGGAGATGACGATTGTTAATGGAGCGATAGTTTATACGAGTCGGCCATATTTTCAAGTTTAGAAGGAAGGAGAGGCGTCAGCGGTATTTCCAGAGTTATGCAAATGCGCGTACAGTGTGTTTACCATCTCAGCCTGCTGATTCTCATCAGAGTCCTTCCAAATAATTTCAAATAAAACCCCAAGTCCTGGCAATGCTCGCTCGTCAGCATCGCAGGAGTCGGAAATCGTTTCATGAATTTCATTTTTGCTATTACTTTGAATACGATTAACAATCGCTTGACGAAGATCTAAATTTTGCATATCGAATATCCTCCTATGTAGTGTATTTTTCGCAACAGCTTTACTGTACCCAGTTTAATGAGGTATCATTCAACATATTAGTGTAGACAATTAGATTGAGTTAGGAAGGTTTGTGAAATATGACGAAAGAGCATATGCTGCTGTCTTCAGCACAAAATGAGCGTGTTAAGCTATGGTCATCGCTGCAGGAGAAAAAGCATCGTGATCGTTTGCGGATGTTTATTATTGAAGGTATTCATTTGTTGAAAGAGGCTATTTCTGCTAAAGCACAGATTGAAGCCATTGTGTATGACGCCGATCGAGGCTTACCAGCAGAAATACTGGCGCTTCAGGATCAAGTTGAAGGGTATACTGAATGGTTTAAAGCAACCACTAATATTATGGGCAAATGCACAGGCACAACATCGCCCCCGCCAGTGTTTGCTGTACTAGGGAAGTTAAGTAATGATGAAGCTGGGCTGTACAAGCCTGATGGACTTGTTGTGCTGTTAGATGGTGTGCGTGATCCTGGCAATGTGGGAACGATCATTCGAAGCGCCGATGCAGTAGGGGCTGATGCAGTCATTCTCGGCAAAGGCTGTGTTGATCTGTACAATCCGAAAACGGTGCGCTCGACAATGGGCTCCTTATTCCATATGCCAATTATTGAAGGCGATCTAAAGGGTTATATTGAGCGAGCTAAGGCGAAAGGCATAGATATTGTAGGTACGAGCCTGCAGGCAACTCAGAACTGCTTTGAATATAGCTGGAAGCAAGGCTCTTGGCTCGTAATGGGCAGCGAGGGCGACGGCTTGTCTGCAGAAGTCGAAGCGCTAGTCAATGAGACGATCATTATCCCGATGGCTGGACAAAGCGAGTCATTGAATGTTGCTATGGCAACAACGGTGCTTCTGTATGAGGCGTTAAGGCAGCGGAAGTATAGCTAAACTAGATAATTCTATCCATTCGCAAGATCACTGTCCCTGAAAATAAATCACTGTTCTCAATTCACTAAAGACTGGAAAAAGGTTGAGTTATCTTCAATTCATTTTCTAGTCTTTTTCTCTGTTGTATAAACCTTTCCCGGTTGCAATTCTGCTAATTTGCAATAAAAATAAAGTCTCTTATGGGGGATTCATCTAAAATCGCCATATAAACGGCTCTCCTTCTCCTACCTCTCCCTTTCCTTCTTCTATGATCTCAATGATTTCAACTGGACAATCAAATAACAGATTCACGAGGGCAAGCCCTCTGACCTGCTTCTCTCTTAATTTGTCATAGGTATCTCGTCTTTTACATTCTACAAAACGGATTTCCGAGTAATCGGGCTTGTAAACCATTAGATCAGGTTCTTCAAGCTGAACAAATGGATGGAAGGATGGATAGAATCCTCTTCCTTTTTCAAATCTCTCTTCGCCAAAATATGTACGAAATATTGCTTCTGCTTTTGGGAACTTACCGAGTCTATTTCCACCAAATAGATTGAAATCATGATGTATCCATTCATAACCTAGCGATTCGAAATATCTGCATAATTTGCTAATGGTAAATATGGAGGTGCTTTGCACGTTCAATGGCAGTAGGGGACAGGTAGTGTTAGGAGGGCGATTGTAGTAGGGGTATCTTATAAATAGACAGAATACCATGTTGGTGCTAAAATGTAACACAAACTAAATAGTGGAATGTTTTGGAAGGTGAGTTAATCTATCATTTCTATAGGATGTGAAAATATATGTGTAACTGTTATGTACTTGATATTGAGTTCGACTATAACGGTCAGAAGCAGCAGATCTTCCGCAGAACAATTTATTCAATTTTTGCAAAGTATTGAGACTGTTGGCGTCGATGTCACGGTATCAAGTGGAGGAGTTGCTTCCATGGTGCGATGGTATCGAGATCGTACATACGCCAGGTCATATGCCAGGACATATTTCATTGTATTTGCCCAAAACGAGGACGCTTATTGTGGCTGATGCAATCGTTATTGAGGATGGACAGCTTAACATCGCTAATCCGCAGCATGCTCTTGATTTAGATGAAGCGGTCAATTCGGTAGAAGCCTTACTGCGATACGATATTAACAAGCTTATTTGTTACCATGGTGGTGTATATCAAGGGGATATTCAGCAAGGACTACAACAACTAATTCAAAAATATAAATGAGAAACATAATTGGAGATTTTGCGTATTACTGGAAAATGATATCCGGTAAAGAATAGTGGATGAGCTAGAAGGACGGTGAAAGTTGGTGAAGGAGAAATTAATCATTAGTGAACAGCTTGTTGAACGTTTAGAGAGAAGCGAGATTAACTATATGGTTGATCGAATGGGAGCGATTGCTAATCGAGTAGGTAATCCTGAAGGTGTCGAGATTAAAGCCTTCGGAAATTGCATCGCATTGTACAGCAAAACGATGCCGTGGGGACTTTTTAATAACGTGAAAGGATCTATCGAGAAAGACGACGTCGAAGAATTGCTCCAATTCTACGAGGACAGAGGAAGAGCTCCTGAGCTTCATATCATTCCGAGCCATGCTCATGACGCAGTTCTAAAAAAATTACATCAGGCTGGATTCTACCAAGCAGGCTTTCATTCGACCTTATATTGTGAAGCAAAGACAGTAGATCACCTCAATAACAATAAAGATATTGTCGTGCGTGCGCTTAGGGAAGATGAGATGGAGTTATATGCAGAGATTCACTGTCTAGGAACAGGACTTTCATTAGACGGCAAAGCTGCAGTTGCGGCCAATAACGCGGTTTTATATGCTCGAGATCATTGGAAATACTATATCGCATTCTACGCAGGAAGGGCTGCTGCTGTCGCAGTTATGCATATGCAGGATAACATTGCGTCCTTAACCTTCGCAACCACACTACCGCAATATCGTCAACTAGGTCTACAGCAGCACTTGCTAATACAAAGGATTAATGACGCATTTCACTATGGTTGTGAGTTGGTCGTTGCTCAGTGTGCATATTGTTCTACTAGTCACCGGAATATGGAGCGAGCTGGTATGAGAATTGGATACACTAGGGCAACGTGGAGAAAGGCTTGAACATACAGGGATTGGAGTGGTGTAAATGAAAAGTGTAAAGCCTGGTAGAGGGCCATCGATGATGGGTGGAGTAGGAGCAATTGGATCTGGATTGTTTGGTATCATCTGGACGTTTGGTGCAGCGAGCATGGGTGCTCCTGGTTTTTTTGTATTGTTCGGCATTGTTTTTATCGGGATTTCTATCTTTTCAGCAGTATATAATCTAAAAAATGCAACGAGTGAAAATCGTATGTCGGTCTTTGATATTACCGAGAACGAGCCAGATCCGCTTAATTTGAAATACGGTAGAGCACCTCAAGAGCATTACAACAATACAGAGCATAGGGGAAATCAACCATCCGCAGATAAAACCGAGCAAAACCTAGTATTTAACGGTGATATCAATTTCTGTCCTAGCTGTGGCCATAATGTTGCGAATACAACCTATAGCTATTGTCCAAGCTGTGGTCAAGCCATTAGATCGTCTGCAAAAAGCTAGAGATACTGGCTTATTCTGATAAATGATGAGATGAAGGGGGCTGGAGATTGTGATTTCATGGTTACTGTCAACATTATTAAGCGAGATGCCGAAGCCTCGCTATACGGCTATGGAGCAGACGGCATATGAGGAGCTTGCTGCTCAATACACTAACGGACAGAACCCTGAATACAATCTTCCATATCCTCAGCTTAAATTTCTTCAATATCTATCAGAAGGTGGACAGTATCTTTTTCATGGTTCCAATAATAAGGAGATTGACAGATTCCAGCCTAGGAAGCAAACGCTGTATAACAATGAATTAGTAGAGGCCGTATTTGCTGCAGCGGACCCTAACTGGTCGGTATTTTATGCTGTTTTGAATCGCAGTAATGTGTTAGGAGGCTTTCGTAACGGCTGCATTTATGCTAAGGGAAGACGGTTTCACTTTTATTCCTTAAATGCTTCTACAATCTCTAATCAGCCGTGGACATCGGGCAGTATTTATATTTTGCCCAAATCTAGCTTTAGAAGAGCGAGTAAGGGTAGGGTTTACTTTGATGAATGGATAAGTGAACAGCCCGTAACACCAATTGCGAAACTAGACATTACAGTAGATGATTTTTATTTTATTAATAAGGTGGCTGTTCATAACGATAATGAATCACTGATTAAGTCGTATTTATTATATAAGCTCAGAATTAAAAGAAGACGGCAAGCTGTTGAGTAGAAATGTGAAAGGTGCGGGAATATGGCCATTAAAGCAATTGTTGTTGATTTAGACGGTACATTGCTTAGTTCTAAAAAAGAAGTATCGGAGCGAAGCATCCAAGCGCTGCTTGCTGCACATGAAAGAGGCATCCGCATCATAGTTGCAACTGCACGACCACCTCGTTCTGTTAAGCTTCTGCTTCCTGTAGAAATACGCAGGATTAGCTCATTCATTTATTACAATGGGGCAATGATTGCTTGTCCGTACACGAACTTATCGAATCATCAGGCATTGGAGCAAGAGCTTTCCGCTTTATTACTAGATTACATACTACAAGATGACAAGGTTGACGTTAGTATCGAGGTTGCTGATCAATGGTATGCATTGCGAGAATTTGATATCGACGTAATCCATGCAGTTGGAGGAATGCCAATCGTTCTGCCACTTGAGCAGCTTAATGAATAGATTTGGCGATAAGGTAAGGATACTCGTAACGGACCGTGGCGAGCTTATACAGATCTCTCATTTGCAAGTAGGAAAAGAGTTAGCGCTGCAGCGCCTTTGTAACGAATTCAAGCTTTCGCTAAGCGACGTAATAGTATTTGGTGATGATACCAATGATATTGGACTCTTTCAAACTAGTGGTTATAGTGTAGCGATGGGCAATGCCGTTGAGGAGTTAAAGCAACTTGCTGTCGAAGTGACAAGCACCAATGATGAGGATGGTGTTGCATTAGTATTAGAACGATTACTAGCAAACTAATCATGCTGTTATAGGGAGGGGACATAGTTGCGACAACTACTAATATTTCTTTGCATAGGATTGTTACTTGTAATAGTAGGCTGTAGCACTCATTCAAAGGATTCAAATTCCTCCCCTAATGAGAACGGAGTAGTTCAATTGACTCAAGCAGGAGGCACGAGTATAGATAGCGAAGGCTTGACTCAGGGCACTGGTGAACTGGCTACTCAAGCAGAAGCTGAGATAATCTCGGATGGGGCCGCACACTCATCCTCTGAAGTAGGAGCACCGACCTCAGAAGCAGATGCGACATCACTCGAAAAGGAAGTCGAACCTATCGCGAAAAAGCGGCAGCTTCCCGACGGATTTGTTTATGTTGATGAAGTGCTAGAGCATGCACTTTATGAGATTCGTTACTATAGCGACAATAATTTTATTGGTGAACGCATCGATGGCTACAACGCACCGTACGCAATTTTAAGTGAGAAAGCAGCGAAAGCATTATTGCAAGCTGAGCAAGAGCTAGCGAAGCAAGGCTATGCCTTTCTAATTTACGATGCTTATCGCCCGCATAAAGCAGTAGAGCAGTTTATTGAGTGGGCTGCAGATGAGCAGGACACGAGGATGCAGGAACAATTCTACCCTGACATTGATAAGAAAAATGTATTTCAGTTAGGTTATTTATCTCGTCGTTCAGGTCATTCTCGAGGCAGTACAATTGATCTTACTTTGGTACATATCGAATCTGGTGATCCGCTTGATATGGGAAGTCCCTATGATTTGTTAGGTGAAATATCTGCTCATGACGCCAATGGACTTACGAATGAACAGCAAGAGCGACGCACCCTTCTGAAAGAAACGATGTTGGATGCTGGTTTTGAACCATACAGCAAGGAATGGTGGCATTATACATTAAGGTCTGAGCCATATCCTAAACAATATTTTGATTTTGATGTGGAATAATAAATGATTACGTAGTCACAATACTAATAAGCTGAGAGCTATGCGGATACCTTTTTTCGCATAGCTCTCAGTTTTATTTTTAAATAATCATTCCTTAAATTACCTACACACACTTCTTAAAAAACTTCATTCATCTATTTAATGCACAGTGGTAGGCTTAAAGCAACATAAAAGATTAAGACAGAAGGTGCTAAGTGAACAAAGCAAGGGCAAGGAAAGGAAAACGCGATAACAGGTATTATTAATAACAATGGAGGTGCACTATGAAACAGGAAGTTTCATTTACTCAGCAATGCAAACGCTTACTATCCGCTGCGTTAGCGTTGGTTCTGATCGTTCCTATAAGTCTGATTAAGCCAGTTACAGTAGCTGCTGCGAGTAATGAGGTCTATCAAGTTGAAATAGTTGAAAGCGTTAGCAATGGCTTTACTCATCCAGGGATAGGGGTCACTAAGTCAATTTTAGAAAATGCCAGAGCACAAATCCAAGCTGAGCAAGAGCCTTGGTATTCCTATTTTCAAGCGATGACTGTCTCAGCAACTGCTACAAAAACAGTTACATCGAGCAATGCAAGCGGGTCAGATCCAACGAAGCCAGCATCAGCTGCATTTAATAGTCAAGGCTTTAACTCTCGTTTTATTCAAGATGGATTGAAAGCGTATACGCAATCATTAATGTATGTTTTTACCGGTGAAGAGATTTATCGTAAAAATGCTATGGATATTATTCGTATTTGGTCGCAAATGGACCCGAATCAATATGTCTACTTTAATGATGCACATATTCATACAGGTATTCCACTAAATCGTATGGTAACAGCTGCTGAAATATTAAGATATACAAGCTATCAGGACGAAGCACTAGCATGGACTGAGGAAGATACAATTAATTTTACGAATAACCTGATTGTGCCCGTAACAGAAACCTTTTTGCATAGCAACAATCATTTTATGAATCAGCATCTTTATCCATTGCTTGGAGCGATGGCGGGATATATTTTTACAGAAAATGCTGAGCGCTATGATGAAGCTGTAGAATGGGCAACGGTTAATAAAACAGCGTTGAACCAAGGCTATAACGGCTCCATTCAACGTCTATTTCGCTTAGTTGATAGAAATGATGCAACAGGAGAATTGCTAGATGAGCCAAGAGTTCAGCACGTGGAAATGGGCCGTGACCAAGCGCATGGTGCAGGAGATTTGACCAATGCGGCAATATTGGCTCGGATGCTCTATGCACAGGGTACCAAGGTAGATCCCGACGATGGTACATGGTCACAAGCTGAGGATTCAGTCGGATATTATGAGTTTTTAGATGATCGAGTGCTGAAGGCTGCAGATTATTTCTGGCAGTTTATGCTCGGCTACGACACACCATGGACACCAGTAGCTCACTCAATGTACCCGGATGGAGAGATTAGAGGCATTTATTATAAAATATCTGATCTGTATAAGGGCAGAGGTAATACTGCGTTGTTCTGGGATATGTATTACTACTATCAATACGAGAAAGGAATAGATGTTGCACAGGTCGCACCGTATTTCTATGAAGCTTTCGTTAAGCGCAATCCATCGAATTATTATTATCGTGGCGTGCTTACACAGGCGTGGGAAAGCGTAGATGGTGGTGGAGATTTCTGGCTCTATATCCCTGCTGAAGCAGTGGCAGAAGGAAGTCAATATTTACCGAAGGAGCAGGTTCCACAGTTGTTTGAGCTAGAGCAACGCTACACTGCTTTTGATAGCTATACAGCAACGGTAGAGGCAGATCATGAAGCTTATGTTCAGTTCCAAGCGACTACGGATGGAAGCAAAATCGCTGTTCATAATTTAGCATTTGCCAATCGTGATAGCTCCAGTCTCGTTGGTATTAAATTCAAGAGCGATGGCCCAGCGGTGCTAGAGCTTAGCACTGGCTTTGAATATGAGCCCTATCACGTATTAATACTGCCTGATACGAATAACGAATGGAAATATATTACCTTCGATATGGGCACAAAATATGTTTCCTACGGGCAGCTAAATGGTGATTTTAGCTTAGTTTATATGAATCTTAAGGGAGATCATAGCACAGTTGCGATTGATCACTTCAATGTGGCAGCTGGTCAGCAACTAACTCCGCCTGCTTTTCATATCGGTGAAGAGGATGTTATGGTTTATGGATTTGTCGGTTCCCCGCTGGCACTAGATTTGTCGGCTACAGATTCCAACGCTGCAGATGTGATCAGTTACAGGAGTGCTAATTTGCCAGATGGTGCGCTGCTGAACGAAGCAACAGGACAATTCAATTGGTCTCCAGCCGAAGAGGGCAGCTATCGCTTTGTAGTAGAGGCTACGGATGGAACTACGATTACAACTAAGACGGTTACAATCGAGATTGCACAGGATCGTCATACAGCGGTGGAAGCAATTACAGCCTTGCATAATGCTGATGTACTGTATGAAAGTCAATCTTACGAAAATTACATCAGTACATGGTCTGCGACTAATCAATTACTGGAGAGTGCTAGCGATGAAGCATTTCTCGAGCAATTAGAGCAATTAAAGGTGGCTGCTGAAAATCTAAAATTACTAACACCTTTATTAAAGGATGGCAGTATGGATTATTCGCAAATCGTGACTTCCACCTTTGGTGATGTGATTTCATTGCTAGTCGATAATAATGACAATTCGTTCCCAGTCTACTCCTTAGCGCCAGAGCTTTATCATATTATTGATTTCGGTGCAGATTACAAGGTGACTGCTCAAGCGTTTGGCTTTGAGGGACGTATGAATTTTGACGATCGAATGGCAGGTATTACTGTGTTTGCTTCGAATGATGGAGTGAACTGGACAAGAATTACGCCAGGGCAAACAGAATTTACAAACGAGATGTCAGTGATCGAGGTCGACGAGCAATATGAGCAGGAGCAGTATCGCTTATTTAAAATTCAGATGATTGATCCTCAGCCAGATGTATTAAACGGCTTAGTTTCTAATTTGCTGGAACTAAGTGAGCTTAGAATTTATGGGCAACGTCATGAGAGTATCAATAAGCTAGAAGAGATTTCAATAGATTCAGCTCAAAGTATGAAAGGCAGAATTGTTAAAGGCGATAGCGTGACATTAACGTTCAAGGCTAAAGAGCCAATTTCGAATGTTGAGGTTCTCATTCAAGGTCAAGCTGCAGCAGTTGAGACAGCTGATCAGTTGAACTTTACTGCTGTTGCAACGATGGAAGAGGAAGCGAAAAGTGGCAATGTAACCTTCTCCATCGATTATATGACCCAAGATGAGCTGGCAGGCGATACGGCATACTTCACGACAGATGGTTCTAAGCTGTTTCTTGCTGATGAAAGTAACTTGATTGACAATGTGATGGCTATTACGAGCTTAATCGATTCGACGAACGGTAGAGCGGCTTCGGAAACTACAAAGCAAACAGGTTACTTATTCGATAACAACGCTGCAACCTTCTCGGATTATCGTATTAATGGTGGTGGAGCTGGTAGCTATATTACGTTTGACTTTAAGGAAGGCAATGTTGTTAATTTGACCCATGTTGATTTACTAGCACGCCAAGATCAATATTACACACGTATCCGTGGGGCTGTGATTCAAGGCTCAAATGATAATGTAGCATGGACTACGATTAGTAATGCTGCTGTGTCAACTGAGGATTGGCAGCAGTTGAAGGTTACAGATAGTACGGCATATCGTTATATTCGTATTTACAATTCAAGTGCATGGTTCGGTAATATTGCCGAGGTGAAATTCTACGGTGAGATTACAGATATGAATCGACTTGAAACGGTTTCGATTAGCTCCGAGCAAGGAATACGGAATCGGGTAAAAATTGGTGATACTGTTACCCTTTCGATAGAGGCGAAGGAAGAAATTGCAGATGTTCAAGTAAGCATTCAAGGCCAAGCCGCTGTTGTCACGACGGAGGACAATATTCACTTTACGGCCCAAGCAGTAATGGAGGCGGGTGTGCAGACTGGCGATATAGGCTTCGAGATTAACTACAAGCTGCTTAATGGAAGCAACGGCTTCCCAATTACAACAACATCTGACCTATCGTCGTTGTATCTTGCTGATGAAAGTAATTTGCTTGACAACATTGTAAGCGTGGCCGATCTTATCGATTCAACTACGAATCGTTCAGCAGCTGACACATTAAAGCAAGTCAATTATTTGTTTGATGGCAATCTCAGTACGACCTCAGATTTCCGTAATGGCACAAGCTCGGGTTCAGGCAGCTATGTGGTGTTTGACTTTAAAACTGAAGCAGTGCAGCTATCAACAGTTGAAATGCTTGCACGCCAAGATCAGTATTACACAAGAATTAAAGGAGCGGTTGTTCAAGGCTCCAATGATCTGGCAACGTGGACTAACTTAACATCAGCCGCTGATTCTATAGCGGATTGGCAAGTGTTCAACGTTACGAATAATATCGCCTATCGCTATATACGAATTTATAACTCAAGCAACTGGTTCGGTAACATTACAGAGCTTCGACTGCATGAGGTGAAGCCAGTCACGTTAACGGGCATTACGGTATCTCCAGAAAATGTTTCACTTGAAGCGGGTGAAGCAGAAGAGCTAACCGTAACAGCGCTATATTCTAATCTTACGGAGCAGGATGTTACCGAGCATGCGACTTATGCAACAAGTGATGCTGAGGTGGCAACGGTTAGTGAGACTGGAAATGTAACCGCGGTGTCTGAGGGCGAAGTAACCATTACTGTTAGTTATGAAGGAATGCAAGGGCAGGTTACTGTAACGGTCACAAGTGCTACACCAACGCCTACACCAACACCGACAGCAAGTGCGGAGCCAACACCAACGGCAAGCGCGGAGCCAACACCGACAGCAAGCGCGGAGCCAACACCGACAGCAAGCGCGGAGCCAACACCGACAGCAAGCGCGGAACCGACACCGACAGCAAGCGCTGAGCCAACACCAACGTCAAGTGCTGAGCCAACACCGACAGCAAGCGCGGAGCCAACACCGACAGCAAGCGCTGAGCCAACACCGACAGCAAGCGCTGAGCCAACACCGACGGCAAGCGCGGAGCCAACACCGACAGCAAGCGCTGAGCCAACACCAACGTCAAGCGCTGAGCCGACACCGACAGCAAGCGCTGAGCCAACACCGACAGCAAGTGCGGAGCCAACACCGACGGCAAGCGCTGAGCCAACACCGACAGCAAGCGCTGAGCCAACACCAACGTCAAGCGCTGAGCCAACGCCGACAGCAAGTGCGGAGCCAACACCGACACAGGATGTGAAACCGACGCCAACGTCTAATGTTGATCCATCACCGACCTCAAGTGTAGAACCGACTCCAACTGTAGCGCCGACACCAGCACCATCTCCATCTCCATCTCCATCTCCTAGTGCGGAGCCTACAGCAGAGAAGCCTCTGTTTAAACAGATTGTAAAGATTGATGTCATCAAGCAAAACATCGAGCGTGGGCAAGAAGCACCGGAGACAAGCTTCAATGATGTCTCGGAAGCCAATTGGAGTTCAACCTTTATTGATAAAGCAGCGAGGATGGGGATTGCTTCGGGCTATAGTGACGGGACATTCCGGCCGAATGATGAGGTGACTAGAGCGGAATTTGCAACGATGATCGTTAAAGCGTTTGGACTATCAGCAAATGGCGAAGCATCATTTACTGATGTAGCGGATCATTGGGCGGCTCACCCAATCTCTGTACTGAAGAGTCTAGGTTTGCTTAACGGCTATAGTGATGGCAGCTTCCGACCGAATCAAGGTATTACAAGAGCGGAGATTGTAGCGATACTGGCTCGATTAACGAATTATGTGCCGGGACAATCAACAGCATTCACGGACGTAGAGAATAGCTGGGCGAAGAATGAGATCGCAGCCTTTACGACAGCAGGCATTTTGTTAGGTAAGGATGAGGGGCAGTTTGCACCCAATGATTCGGCATCAAGAGCTGAAGCGGTGGCAATTATCATTCGATTAATCGAAAAGATGATGGAGTAATTGCATATGTTAGGCCTAGAGATCTATTTTCGTCTCTAGGCTTTTTTTGGTGACAGAGCATATTCATTTTTATGATTAAGAGTCCGATATATCGTAAAGCTACTAATATTTTACATAAGGGAGACCGACATTCATGTTAAACAACATTTCCTTCAGAGTGAAACTGCTACTTGTTTTTTTAATTCCCCTTGCATCCTTCGCCATTATTTCAGTCTATCTATTGAATCAAAATTCTTCTGATGTTAAGCATCTACAAGCAGCGCTATATGATACCAGCTATCAGGCACAGAGCTATGTATTAAATGCGGATCGAGACATGTATCAGGCAATGAATGCCTATCAGTCTCTGCAAATCGGAGCTGCTAATGGAGATGATGCTAAAGTATTAAGACAAGAATTTTATAATAACGTTGCACAGGTCGAAGAACGTGTCATTTCCGCACAGTCGTTATTGATTGAGGAAGAGGCTGAAATTGCTGAGCTTACTGGTCATTCTATTACAGAGCTGCTCGATGAAATGAGTAATAATTTTAATCAATGGGCAGAGCAGGCAGGCAATAATATTGAAAATAATAGCTATAAAGATGAAGGCCTGCATGAACAGTTTAATACTGCTCGCGCCGATATTAATAGCTTCGGTGAAATGATCGAGCAGTACGTAGCTGCAGTAATCGATCAGATGAATGCTGAAAACAAAACAACAGCGATCCTTACTTACTCAATCATTATTGCAATCACGCTTATTATTGGTGGATTCGGATTTATTCTACTGCGCAGCATGAATAAATCGGTACGTGCTGTATTAAATAAAACAAGATCGGTAGCACAAGGAAATTTATTATTGGACACCCAGCAAAGCTATGGGAGGGATGAGCTTGGTCAAATCCTGCAATCCGTTGATGATATGATTACGAAAATGCGTGAGCTGATTGGCAATATTTCTGCTGGGACAAGCTCGGTAGCAGCAGCTACTACTCAGCTAAGAAGCAGTGCAGATGAATCGTATCAGTCGACCAATAATGTTGCTGCCCATATTCAAGAGGTCAATGCACAGGTTGAAATACAAGCAACCGTGTCTAATGAAGTTAGTACAGCAATGGAGGAAATGGCAATTGGTATTCATAGAATTGCCGAAAGCACAACGTCCATTACAGAATCTGCGCAACGCTCCAATGTTGAAGCTGAGCATGGGGCAGAATTAATGGAACAGCTTAAAGAGCAAATGCAGGAAATGCTAGGCTCGATCCAAATGCTTAATGAGCGAATTAACAAATTACAGATTAAATCGGGTCAAATTGGTGCGATAACTGAAAATATCTCGACCATTGCTAGTCAAACAAGCATCCTTTCCTTGAATGCTTCGATTGAAGCAGCACGTGCAGGGGAGTTTGGCCGTGGATTCGCTGTTGTAGCGGAAGAAATCCGTAAGCTGGCTGCCAATTCATTAAATGCCGCGTCAAATATTGCCGAGTTAATCGATGAAACACGTAATGAAATTGAGCATGCAACAATAGTTATGAACAGTACCGTGGAACAAGGTGAGCGTAGCGGTGAGATCGTGGAGAATGCTTCGAAGGGCTTCAACGAAATCGTACATGTTATTCGCGACATAAGTGAGCAGTTACATGATACTTCGTCAATTACGGAGCAAATGAGTGCAAGCTCTGAGGAGGTATCTGCTAGCATGTCTCATACGTCCACATCAGCCAAAGAGGTTGCCGACAAAGCGAGTGCTGTGGCACTTTCCACGAAGGAGCAGCTTGAGCAGGTACAGCAGATTAATAATGCAGCTAGCTCATTACAAAGCATTGTAGGGCAATTAAATCAAGCTGTTAATCAATTTAGACTTCGTTAATAACGGGTCCACGACAATAAAGAAAAGCCGTTGGGTAAGTCATTCACTTGATTAGAATGATATCCCGACGGCTTTTTTGTTATTAGTTTAGTTTGAAACGTACGTATAATTTAGTAAGCAGTCCAACCGCCATCAGCAGCAACAACTTGTCCATTAATAAAGCTTGCATCATCAGAAGCTAGGAATAGAGCAAGTGCAGCAATCTCATCTGGTTGACCAGCACGAGGATTGATTGCCAAACCAAGGCCTTGGCGTTTTGCGCCTGTTTCACTAACATTTGTCATCGTAGAAGCAATGTTTGTAATAACAGCACCTGGAGCAATACCGTTACAACGAATATTTTTATCAGCATACATAAATGCTGTATTTTTCGTAAGACCAACTACCGCATGTTTAGAAGCTGCATAAGCAGCACCTGCACGAGCGCCATGCAAGCCACCAACAGAAATATTGTTCACGATCACACCATGTCCTTGCTCAAGGAAAATGTTAACCGCTTTACGCATCGATTTCATTACAGAAGTTGTATTAACTGCGAATACTTTATCCCAACGCTCATCAGATAGCTCGCCTACAGGCTCCATTCCGTCCATAATACCAGCATTGTTAACAAGCACATCAAGCTTGCCATATTGTGTGATCGTTTGCGCAAATAAAGCATTTAGATCGGAATCATCAGCAACATTTGTTTTAATTGCAAAAGCTTCCCCGCCATTTGCTTTTATTTCAGCCACTACAGCCTCTGCACCTTCAAGATTTAAGTCCGAAACAGCAACCTTTGCTCCTTCAGCAGCATATAGAATGGCAATTGCTTTACCCATACCTGAGGCAGCACCAGTTACGATTGCAACTTTATCTTTTAGCTTCATTTTACACAACCTCCATAGAATTTATTGAACAACTGTTCAATATCTATTATAATGGAAACGCTATCCAGCATCAATCGACAACTTTTGTTGATGTGATCAATATTGAACAACAACTAGCTAATTTGTCTAATAAGGGTGAAATTATGAAAACTGATTTACGGATTATTAAAACCAAAGAGGCGCTTCGCAGTGCACTGCTAAGTGTACTTAAGCAAAAGCCGCTAGAGAGCATTTCGGTCTCTGAGTTGTGTCGTGTTGCAAAGGTTAACCGCGGAACATTTTACTTACATTATGAAACAGTAATAGCTTTGTTCGCAGAGTATTTTCGTGAAATTACACTTGATTTAGATAAAGCATATATGGAGCCCTATCGATTTGTGCAGGAGCTTGACCTTGCTAAGCTTAACCCTAAGCGGATTAAAATATTCAGTCATTTTGATAAATACCAAAGCTTTTACTCAATTGTGTTCTCTCCTAATGTTCCAATGCAATATTATTATGAGTTGTTCGATACGATCAAAGGGCTAATGCAGCGCAATCAGTATCCTGAGGAAATAACAAGGCAAAACATTCAAATTGAGCTAAGCGCCAGTTATTCTGCTAACGCCATTATTGGCTTAGTGCTTCATTGGTTTAGAGATGGCTTTAAGCTTACCGTTGAAGAAATGAATATTCAGCTGATCAATATTTTGAGCGCAAGCAGAACAATCAAATCAACAAAAGCTCCAAAGCAAGCAGGAGAAAGCTAGATGGTTATAGTTTTAAGCTATAGCTAAATATAGAAAAAGGGAATTAGTTAGAATAATTTAGCCATGTTATGCTGTAAACATCAAAAGCTAACAGAAATTGGAGTGATAAACATGGCTATTTCAAGTAATCTTGGATATCCGCGAATTGGAAACAAGCGTCAGTGGAAAAAAGCGATTGAATTGTATTGGGCAGGTAAGTTAGAGGAAACAGAGCTGCATAAGCAATTAAAGGAAATTCGCTTGGCTCATTTGCGCAAGCAGCAGCAACTGGGAATCTCGCTTATTCCCGTCAATGATTTCAGCTATTATGATCAAGTATTAGATACTTCAGCAATGTTTGGCATCGTCCCTGCAAGATTTCAATATAATGGTGGAAAGGTTTCAACCCAGCTATATTATGAAATCGCCCGTGGAAATCATGAGCAGCCAGCAAGTGAAATGACCAAATGGTTTAATACGAATTATCATTATATCGTCCCTGAGTTTAACGGTGTTTCGCCACAGCTTGTCTATAATGCACCTCTGGAAGCATATCGCGAAGCGAAGCAGGAGCTAGCAATCGAGGGAAAGCCGGTAATTATTGGTCCTTACAGCTATGTGAAGCTTGCTAAAGGATATTGCAAGGACGAGCAGGAGGCTTGGATTAATAAGCTATTGCCGCTCTATAGCCAGGTATTAAAGGAGCTGGAGGCTGAAGGGGTCCAATGGATACAGCTTGATGAGCCAGCACTTGTAATGGATGTAAGTGAGGAGGATATCGCCTCGATCTGCAATATCTATGAGAAGCTCGCTGAAGCGGCACCACAGCTTAACATTATTTTGCAAACTTATTTTGAAAGTACAGAGCATTATGAGAAGCTTATTCAATTGCCGATTGCAGCGCTTGGACTTGATGGCGTACATGGCTGGAAAGGCACATTGGCGCACATTCAGAAATATGGTTTCCCAGCGGACAAGTCATTGGCAATCGGACTAATCGATGGACGAAATATTTGGCGCTCACAATGGGGGGAAGTTCTAGCTAAGCTGGAGGAGCTCCAATCCTATATAAGTACAGAATCACTGATTATTCAGCCGTCATGCAGCTTGCTTCATGTACCGGTCAGCACACAATATGAGGATAAGCTGCCAGCTGAGATTAGAAATGTACTTGCGTTCGCTGATGAAAAGCTGCTTGAGGTTGTCCACTTGGTTCATTATGTCAATGGGCACAATGCTGGCTGGGAGGCAACTGTTGCAGAATCCGAAGCAGCGTATGCTGCCTTCAATGGATTAGAGCAGCGCACTTACTTTGCTGAGCTGCAGCGCAATATTCAAGAGCTTGTTAAGCAAGGGTTACATCGAGCATCAAGCTTTGCCGATCGATATCCACGTCAGGTTGAAAGGCTGCAATTGCCGCTATTACCGACAACAACCATAGGTAGCTTCCCACAAACAAAGGAGGTACGTGCTGCACGCAGTCGCTGGAGAAAGGGAGAATGGACGGTAGAGCAATACGATAAGTTTATTGAAGCTGAGATAGATACTTGGATCATTCATCAGGAGCAGCTTGGATTAGATGTACTCGTGCATGGTGAATTTGAACGGACGGATATGGTGGAATTTTTCGGAGAAAAGCTTGGGGGCTTCTGCTTTACAGCAAATGGATGGGTTCAGTCTTATGGCTCACGTTGCGTCAAACCGCCAATCATTTATGGTGATGTTACCTTTGAAAAGCCTATGACTGTGAAGGAAACAGAGTATGCCCAGTCTCGCACCACGCGACCTGTGAAAGGGATGCTGACGGGTCCGATCACAATTATGAATTGGTCATTCGTTAGAAGTGATATTTCTCGTGAGGATATTGCTTATCAATTAGCATATGCGTTGCGTCAAGAGGTTGAGGCGCTTGAGCAGGCAGGAATAGGTATCATTCAAGTCGATGAGCCAGCTGTTCGCGAAGGTCTTCCATTAAAACGAGGTGAGCAAAGACAATATTTAGATTTCTCGATCTCCACCTTCCGCTTAACGACCTGCGGCGTTCAGGACGAAACGCAAATTCATACCCATATGTGTTATTGCGATTTTAGCGATATGATCAGTTCCATTCGCAGCATGGATGCAGATGTGATATCTATTGAGACATCCCGCAGCCACGGTGAGCTTATTCATCATTTTGAGCAGCAAACCTACGATCTTGGTATTGGATTGGGTGTGTATGATATTCATAGCCCGCGTGTGCCAGCAATCGCTGAGATGGAAGCACTTATCCAACGAGCGTTAAACGTGCTTGATCCCGGACTGTTTTGGATTAACCCAGACTGCGGCTTAAAAACACGACAGCTCCCAGAAACATTGGCTGCACTCACCAATATGATTGCAGCAACAGAAAAGGTGCGTCAAAGCTTAGCAGCAGCTAAAGTATAATAAAAAATCCTCCGTATCCTCTATTTAGTCGAGTGGATACGGAGGATTTTTAGCTTGAGCTATTGACCTTCTGCTTCAGCTAGCTTTTCCTCAATATAGGTATTAATTTCCTCAAGCTGTAACGGATTGCTTGAAGCTACTGCATTGGTAGCACCCCAATAATCTGAGGCTGTTTTGGTCGCATCAGGATATCCGTACAAGTCGAGATCGTGTAAAATACGATGAATAAATCGTAGAGCATTCGGCTCATATTGCGTCTTAGCAATTTTTATCAATGCCACTAAATTATTCATATCCTTGACGATATCCTCTTCCTCTGACATGACCTCAATAATGCTCTCATAATTCACAGGATTTAAAAGCTCTGACTTCAGAATGTCTTCCCAGCCTTCTTCGCTACCCTCGGAATACTTAGAGAATTTGCTGCCTAACAAGAAATAATCTGCAAGAGCATGCATTTCTCGAATTGATCCAATCGCTTTATATTGCGGCGAGCTTGGATCTGCAGTATACGATTGAGAAGGGAATTTGACGGGGGTATTCGCCAAGTTGCCTCCTTGATTCAGCCCGTATTGCGAAGCATAGTAGGATTCTTTATACTTTTCTTCCTCTATTACCTTTTGTGCGATTAGGACTGTGGCAACGATAAGTGCGATAAATGCTACAATAAAAAAAGTACCGACTAAAAGTCCAATGTGTTTACGTTTCACGTCTAATTGCTCCCGTTGAATAATTGTATTCAAATTGTTACTGACCATTTATTATACCCTATTGGCTGGTGCAGTACCTTGAAAAAAATCCCATTATTAACGAATACTATTTCAATTATGCGGCATGATGATAGCAACGGTCAACCTTTTGTAATGAATTATAGTAGTACAATACCCCGACAGTAATTTATTTTATGCATTTGCCGATGGAATCAGAGTTAGATAAGGAGAGCGATATTGTGGTACAATTTTCACTGCTTAAAGAGGAGCATTTACCGGCCGTCCTATGTATATACAATCATTATGTCACATCAACGACGGTATCATTTGACATAGATCCGATCGATCTAGATAAGCTGCGTGCAATGACTTTACATGGGCAGCAACGATATCCTTCGTATGTGATGATGGACGGAGCGGAGGTCATAGGCTATGTGCTGCTAAGCCCATTTATTAAAAAGCATGGCTGCGATCAGACGGCAGAGGTGAGCGTCTATTTGCAGTCGCAATTTAGTGGAAAAGGAATAGGTAAGCAAGCGCTGAGGTTTATCGAAGAGGTTGCTAAGGAGCAGGGGCTTCACACATTGATCGCTGTCATATGCACTGAAAATGTAGCTAGCCTGCATTTATTTCAACGTCAGGGCTATTCGAACAAAGGGACGCTACACGAGGTAGCCTACAAATTTACCCGTTATCTAGATGTGACATATATGCAAAAGCTATTGTAAAGCCTGAGTAAAAGCATGCAAAATGGATGCGACTGCTTGGCGATTGTGCTATAGTAAAAAAATATATTACGAAAGAAAAGTGGGATAGCAATGATTGTTATTAAAACGATGGAAGAAATTATGAAGATGAAAAAAGCAGGCGAGATTTTGGCTGCCTGCCATAAAGAAATTGCGAAAATGATTAAGCCAGGCATCTCGACAATGGAGATTGATCAGTTTGCAGAGAAGTTTATGCTGGAGCACGGTGCAACGCCTGAGCAAAAGGGCTATCATGGATATCCTTTTGCGACTTGTGCTTCTGTGAATGATGTCATCTGTCATGGATTTCCAAGTAAAGAAATGATCCTGAAGGATGGCGACATTGTTACGATCGATATGGTCGTTAATTTAGATGGCTGGCTTGCGGATTCTGCGTGGAGCTACGCGGTTGGTAATATTTCTCCTACAGCACAAAAGCTGTTAGATGTAACGAAGGAATCACTATACAGAGGAATCGAACAAGCGGTTGTAGGTAATCGTCTAGGTGATGTTGCAAGTGCGATTCAAAAATTTGCAGAGGCAGAAGGCTTTTCTGTCGTGCGTGATTTCGTAGGACATGGAATTGGTAGTAAAATGCATGAAGAGCCGCAAGTTCCGCATTATGGACCTGCTGGACGTGGTACACGCTTGAAGGAAGGTATGGTTATTACCATCGAACCGATGCTTAATGTAGGTAAATATAATGCGAAAATTGATGCTGATGGTTGGACAGCAAGAACAGTCGATGGCAGCTTGTCCGCACAATATGAGCATACATTGGCAATTACAGCTGACGGCCCAATCATTATTACAGATCAAGGCTAATTGACATTTGAATCTTTCTATATCTCCTGCACACAAGAAAAGCATGGAGGAGGAGCTGCTGCAGCGAGCAGTCCGCCACACTACAGCATGCTCTTCCAGCAATGGATACTTTAAGAGTTGAATAAAAACTATGAAATAATGGTGATCGAGCTAGTGCTTGATCATCATTATTTTTTTAATAGATAAAATTCGCCCTCATCACGGTTATGGTACATCAAATCACTTACATTACTTTGTGTGATGACCTTGTGCTCGTCAAAGCGAACAATAATTGCCGATTGCTCAACAATTTGATTATTTAGAAAGACGCGAACTTGACTTTCCTGATCAACCGCTGCCTGAAAATCACTATCTGTCAAAAGCTTGCGAAGCATGGCCATGGCTTTCCTCCTAACTGCATGCTGTTCATGCGAATGGAAATACTATAACGTCAATTATAATCAATGATCATGCAAATATGAACAATATAAGAAAAGCAACGCCTACATTTATTTGGTATGCTTCTAGTACAAGGAGATGATGATAATGAAATTTGCAGTATTTACAGTGATGATGCCAGATTGCACACTAGAGCAAACGGTACAATTGCTTAAGCAGGAAGGTTATGACGGCGTTGAATGGCGCTTCACGAATAATAATCCAGAACGTGCAGGGGAAGCTCCATCATTTTGGGGAAATAACTACTCTACCGTACCAGCGAACAGCACACCAGAGCAATTAGAAGAGATTGCAAAGTTAACTCGTGAATATGGTCTAGTCGTTCCGAATCTAGCATCTTATATTCCAGAAGGCGATCTAGCTGCGACAGAGCAAGCGATGAAAGCTGCAGTAATTCTTGGCGCTCCATCCATCAGAATCTCAGTACCCGGCTACAATGAAGAAAGCGAGTACTGGAAGGCGCTTGAAGCTGGCAGACAGTACTTAACTGAGGTTGAGAAGCTTAGTAAGCAATATGGCGTTAAAGGAGCAATCGAAACGCATCACGGGAATATTGCATGCAGTGCATCTGCAGCAAGACGACTTGTCGAAGGCTTCGACCCACAGCATATCGGCATTATTTATGATCCAGGTAATATGGTGCATGAAGGTTATGAAACATACCGTATGGGCTTAGAAATATTAGGACCGTATTTGGCTCATGTTCATGTGAAAAATGCGAGCTATACTTACGACGAACAAAGCTCCGCTTGGAAGGTGCAGTGGAGCACAATTGATGAAGGGATCGTTGTGTGGCAAAAGGTAATTGATGCCCTGCATGCCATTGGTTATGACGGCTGGCTAAGCATGGAAGACTTTAGTCTAGCTAAACCAACTCAGGAGTCATTAGCTCATCATATTCAATATCTTAAAGGAATTATTAATGCTGCAAAATAAGCTCACATAAATGGCAAGAGCGCAGACGAGCGCAACTTAACGGTTGCGAAGTCGTCTGCGTTCTTCTGTTTCCCAACGTTTTAAATTCGGATAAGGATCAAACGCCCATTCAATAAAGCCGCGGTCACTATAGATTCCATAATGCAAATGCGGAGGGAATTTACCAGAGGTTCCTGGCTTACCATAGCCTGAGCTGCCAACCCAACCAACGACCTGCCCTGGTTCAACGATTTGACCTACCTCTAAACCTTTACTGAAGCCTGACAAATGTGCATAGTAATGATAATGATTGTTCAAATCACGAATGCCGACTCGCCAGCCACCATAACGATTCCAGCCCTTAATTTCGATGACCCCATAGCATGTGCTGCGCACAGGAGTACCGTGACCTGCGAACAGATCAGTTCCCTCATGAATTCTTTTACCGCCCCAGCCACGACGATCTCCCCATGTATCGCGATACGCATAGACAGAGCTCAGCGGAAGTGGAAAGGCATGCTGGAAAAGATCCAGCTTATCGTAATGACTATACAGCTGATGAAATTGCTCAATTCGCTTTACCGCACGTGCATTTTGATAATACTCCCACAGCCCAATCATAATGTTTTCGTCGGTATTGCCATACTGTCCAATTTCAGCTAACACTGAGGATAGCAGATCGACGTCACTATTACGGCTAGCAATGCGGTCACCGTCACCATCTCGTCCAATTCCTTGGAAAAATGCAATTGAAGCGAGCTGATCATCCTCACTGTCCGGATTCAACACACCAGACCATTTTCGCTCATCAATATAAATGCCTGACAGCTGACCGAGCTGTGGTCTTGCCTTTGGTCTAGCCTTTGACAGTGTGCGTTCATACTGATCGATCGCTGCAATCCATTGCCACGGTATGTCTGTCATGACAGAAAGGCTGTTATAAAGCTCTAGTCTAGCTGCAAAGATTTGCTCAGCCGACATTTTTTCCTCGGCTTGGACTGATTTTGCGCCGAGAGCATACATTGGAAGGAGAAAGATTACAATAAGCACAATTGAAGTTAGCCTTGCCATGAAATATCACCCTTTCACACAAACAATAGTCATATTGTTCTCTGAAAGCTGAAAAATATCCAATAGCAAGCCATTCTGTTGGAATAAGCGCTTCAATTTGCAAATTTTATGTTATAATAAAAGCAATGTGTAATTAATGGTTGTAATCTTTCGACATAAAAGTAATTGAAAGCAGGTACAATTCAATGAAACAAAGTGAAAAGTTGCAAAAACCGGACTGGTTAAGAATTAAGTTGACTACAGGTGGAAATTACTCAGAGATTAAAGATATGATGCGTTCAAAAACGCTACATACAGTATGTGAAGAGGCGCGTTGTCCGAATATTTACGAATGTTGGTCTAATCGTACGGCAACATTTATGATTTTGGGAGATATATGTACGCGTGCTTGTCGTTTTTGTGCAGTAAATACGGGAATGCCAACAGAGCTTGATCTACAGGAGCCAGAGCGTGTAGCTGAAGCTGCTGAGCAGATGGATCTTAGACATTGTGTTGTAACCTCGGTTGCTCGTGATGATCTTGCAGATGGTGGAGCATCTATCTTTGCAGCAACGATCAGAGCAATTCGTAAAAGATTACCATTTTGTCGTGTTGAAGTGCTAATTCCTGATTTTCAAGGTAATTGGGATGCGCTTCAGCTTGTAATGGACGCTAATCCTGATATACTGAATCATAATATTGAAACAGTAAGAAGATTGTCCGATCGTGTTCGGGCAAAAGCGAAATATGAACGCTCGTTAGAGCTATTAAAACGAGCGAAGGAAATGAAACCTAAAATTCCTACAAAATCAAGCATTATGCTTGGTGTAGGTGAGCGGTTGGATGAGGTACTTGAAGCAATGGACGATTTGCGTGCGGTGGATTGCAATATACTAACACTTGGACAGTATTTGCAGCCGACGCCTAAGCATATGAAGATTGATCGCTATGTGCATCCCGATGAGTTTGCCCAATTGAAGCAGGAGGGCTTGAAGCGTGGCTTTAGACATGTGGAATCAGGTCCACTTGTTCGCAGCTCATATCATGCACATGAGCAAACCGATTCAGCTTATGCTTCTATTGCAGCCGACGAATCCACTATTGTGATGTCGGAAGCAACGGAAGGGGTAGCAACATCCCCATCTGGCGCTTGCTCGAACATTGTGATTTAAAGCCAGAGGAGAGGTGCGCGAGTGGCATTTATTCATATCGCAGGAAATACGTATGAACTAATTGTGGAAAACCGCAATGGATGGAATGTTGAAGCGTTCCGTAATCGTTATAGCGACGTGCTTGATCGTTATGATTATATTGTTGGAGATTGGGGCTACAATCAGCTTCGCCTGAAAGGCTTCTTCAAAGACGGTCATCAAAAAGCGACGAAGGATTCTGCATTCTCATACGTGACAGATTATATTAATGAATATTGTAACTTTGGATGTGCTTACTTTTTGCTAGAGAAGAAGAACAGCACCGAGACAATCGATGACAATGGGGAGCATATCTATATTGAGGAAGCGGAGTATTCTAGACCGATTCCAACCCCTAGGGAAAAGGATTCCAAGGACAATAAAGACAAGGAAGCTAAAGACACAAGGGTAGCCAAAGATTCAAAAGATAAAGAGACTAGAGATGTAAAAGAGGTAAAGACCAAATCAGCACAAGCGGCTGGTGATGAGTCTAGCTCACCAAATGCTAACGGCAAGGATGGAGCTAACCGCAATAAGCGCAATCCGCAACGAGATAAGCAAGGCGAAGCTGCGGCTGAGAGCGGAGCTGAAAAGCAGCGCTCGCGCAATAATCAACGTCCTCGCAACAATCAACGCAATCATGCTAAGGTACAAGCAGATCTAACTGACGATCTGAGCGAGCTTGAAACAGAGAGTAAGCGAGAGGCTAAGATGAAGCGTAAAGAGCATTTTTATCGTAAGGGCAATCGCAACAACGATAAAAAGGGAAAAGGTAATAAAGGCCAGGCTGAGCACGTCAGCTCTAGTAATAAGTAAGCAAGTTAAATGAAAAATCGTCCTTTCTTGAACAGGAAAGGACGATTTATTTTTATGTTTATTTCAACGAGTCGATTCCGATAAACGCATTACGTACACGATTCCAGAACGGAAACGGTCTGTAGCGAGCGAATCGTACTTTTTTAGTAGCTACTGCACAGCGAATAGAAACCACATCATCAAACATTTTACCAATATGGTCAACATTGATCTGAATGCGCTGCTGCTTCATACAGATAATTTCACAATGATGATGCTTTGGCAGCAGGATTGAAGAACCTAGCGTACGATATACGATATTGTTGATTGAGGCAATCTCTGTAATTTGCAGAGATTCAATTGTTGGATGAACAATTGAGCCGCCTAAGCTTTTGTTGTAAGCGGTACTGCCCGTTGGCGTAGAGATAATAATCCCGTCCCCACGGAACATTTCAAATTGCTCACCATTAATGTTCACTTGTGCGACCATTGTATTGTCAACGCCCTTAAGCGTAAATTCATTTAACGCAAAATAGTGATTAGTACCAGATTTCGTTACAAGCTCAATATTAGCTAGCGGGTACTGAACGATGGTTGGTTCAATCGTGCACATCTTCTCAACAAGCAATTCAAGCTCATGAGGTTTCCAGTCGGCGTAAAAGCCAAGATGCCCTGTATGTATCCCTACAAAAGCAACATGCTCAATTTGGTTGAGATAATGATGGTATGCCTCGAGCAACGTGCCGTCTCCACCAATGGAAAGGACAATATTAGGATTTTGCTGATCCTGCTGAAGACCTTTTTCAGTTGCAAGTTCTATGAAGGTTTGCGCTAATTGTTTAGATAAAGAATCTCCGCGGTCAATAACAGCATATTTCAATGGTATAAGCTCCTTTACATGTTCCTAGTACATATTAAGAGCATAGCTGAAAAAAGAGCAATGTTCAAGCGTGAACGAAACATCTTTATTGTGGGCCCAACCAATTCCATAGCATATACAGCAAAATAACGGAAATGATACTATGTAGCAGCCTGGCAACAAGAAACGGAGCATATCGAATACTTGTTTGACTTAACAGGCTTGCCACCTGTGCATGGACAGAAAGTCCGCCCCATGAAAGGATGGCAACAGCGATTGCAGCCTGATGCTGTAAAGGAAGCGCAGTTAAACTAGCTTGCTGTGCACCAAGCGTTACTTCAAAAATGCCGGGTATTAGTCCTTCGGCCACAAGTGGAGAAATTCCCAGCCATTGAAACAAATGTTTCAGTGCAATAATAAGAGTAGACAGTAGCTGAGCATCTGAAAAAAGCTGCAGCACTACTGAGAAGAAGACGACTAAACCGCCAACAACAATCATCAGCCTTAATGCATGGTTTATCGCTTGATGAAAGACAACAGCCAGTGATCTTCCGTCCAGAAGCCGAGCTTCGTGCATAGCAAGCAGCGCTTGATGCAGCAAGCTTTGCTTATACCGCTTCATTGTATTTTTCGTAGTAACAGAATACCGAGCCCGTGCTTTCACTTCTGCTTCGCTTACATCATGAAATCGCATCAAAATGCCAACGATCAGCACACCTATATAATGAGCAGCAGCTAGTACAAGTGCGAGCTCAGCTTGGCCAAAAAATCCGATGGAGACAGCACCGATTAAAAAAATCGGGTCAGAGGAGGTTGTAAAGGCAACAAGTCGTTCCCCTTCACGACGATTGAGAAGTCTCTGCTCGTATAGCTGTGCCGTCAGTCTTGCGCCAACAGGGTATCCTGAAATATAGCCTAAGGTTACGACAAACCCTCCAATGCCAGGGATGCGAAAGATTGGACGCATAAGCGGATCAAGAATTTTACCAAAAAAATGCACGACACCAAAGCCAAGCATTAATTCAGATATTACAAAAAAAGGGAATAGTGCAGGGAATAACACTTCCCACCATATCGCTAAACCACGTAAGGAAGCCGTTAATGCTTGCTGTGGGAAGAGCATCATCAGAGCTACAACGATTAATGATAAAATAGCTAGCAAAGTTAATGGACGAAACAGGTTTTTCAACATAAATTAATGTCCTATTCTTCTTAATTTAATTGCTGTTACATGTATATGAATTTGACTGTACAAGCATGCCGTGAATAGGAAATAAAAAATAATGAAACCGAATACAATTTTCACACTAAAAACGAAACAATTGTGTTATACTATGTATATATGAAATGATGGAGTGATGATTATGGGCATTCTGACAGGTATTCTAGTATGCGCCTTTGTATATGTGATCAGAGAAGCAATTTCCACCCCAGCCAATTCTAAGGATTATGACTATAAATAAAATTATTTTGCTGTTTATTGTGACACAATAAGCAGCTTTTTTTATTTCTCATTATGGTATAATAGTGTTCAGATAGAGGTAGGAGTGATCATTCATGTCTCAGCAAAGTACATATGAGTTAATTGGAGGGGCTGCTACAATACGCAAAATTGTTGAAGCATTTTATCCTAAAGTTCAACAAAATGCTGAATTAGGACCCCTTTTCCCAAAAGACATTACACCGGTTATGGAAAAACAGTATCTATTCCTAACTCAATTTTTTGGCGGACCTCCCTTATACACAGAGCAATATGGACATCCGATGATGCGTGCGCGTCATCTGCCTTTTGCGATTACAGAGAACAGGGCAAAAGCATGGCTAGGCTGTATGAAAGAAGCATTGGAAGAAATAGAACTTCCTGAAGCCACTAGGGCATTCATATTAGACAGGCTGTCAGGCCCTGCATATCATTTTATTAACAGTGATGATGAACAGGAGTGAGGTTAGTGGAGCCAATATATATATCGACAACAGAATGTCGATGTTGTGAAACCACATTTAAGATTACTAGAATTCGTCCAAGCTTTAAAAATCCTTCTAGTATGGATACTGATTTTTGCGGCTATTATAAAAAAGGAGTAAATCCTGACCATTACGTTATTAGAGTGTGCCCGCAATGCGGCTTTGCATTTTCAGAGAATGGTAAAAAAGTGTTAACGGATGAGCAGAAAAATTTGTATTTCAGTCAAATTGGTAAGCATTGGCAGGAGCAATATTTCCATGGCGAGCGTACCATTGAACAAGCGTTAATGACCTATAAGCGAGCTTTAATGATCGCGCAGCTAATTAAGGAAGATCCGCGTGTAATCGCAGGCTTTCTTCACCATATTGCTTGGCTCTATCGTGAGCTTGGCGATGTTAGCAATGAGCAACGTTTTTTACAATTCGCCTTGGACGAATATATTGTTGTGTTTCAGCATGAATCCAACAGCGATAAGAATGCGAAGCTGCTATATATGATTGGTGAGCTAAACAATCGAGTGGGCAACTATCAAGAGGCGATTAAGTGGTTCTCACGTGTTGTGAATGATCAAACGATTGTTGATGCTGGTATGATACGTGCGAGCCGTGAGCGTTGGAAGGAAATCGCCGAGAAGCTGGCAGAGGAACGGGAAAAAAAGAGTATATAGTTTGCAGTAATCTGATATTAAACAAAGCTACAGTAGATCAGGAGCATGCCTCCTCTAATACTGTAGCTTTTTTACCAGTGAAGTTACTCTAGCTTATTGCCTGCGAACAGGACTATCTGCAAGCATGTAATCATCGTCCATATCGACGATCGTTAGCTTGGCATAGCAGCAAGGAAATACGAGCAGCTTCTTTTTACCTTTTTGAATTTCGGGAATTTCTTTCTTTTTTAATGGCAATAATATTTGCTCGGAACTGCAAAATGGACATTGCTGTACATAATAATCATTCATGATCACTTCATAAGGCAATGTATTTTCAAATGGAATCATGCATCTGACTCCTTATCGTTCTTAGAATCAGAGTGACTTGCTTCTTCTGCCTGTTTTTTTGCAAGCTCAGCAAGCTTAGCCAATACGATATGTCTTGGCGTATGGACGAGCTGCTCAATCGGAATACCAAGTTCCTGTGCAAGCTTCATCGCAGTTTCTGGTGACAATTGCTTTAGCATAGCGTCACACCTCCAATTAACAGTATACTTAATGTTATACACTTAACATCTCATGATGGCAACGGAAATAAATTTGCCAATAAGAAAAGAGGGATAGTATGAGTTATTCGCAGCGTTGGGAGCTGGACAGTATTTATGCTGGAGGTTCACATTCCACTCAGCTTAAAGAAGAGCTTAGCTCGGTTGAGGGGCAAATCGCCCAGCTTAACCAATCGTTAAAGCAAGCAGGGGAAATTACATACGAAAATTTAGTAGTGCAAGTTTCGCTTGTCGAAAGTATATTAGCAACCTTGCGTGAATCAGAATCCTTTGTGTCTTGTCTTATGGCACAGGATATGTTCGATAAGGTAGCTGTGCAGCTCAATGATCGATTGAAGGGACTAGGTGCTGCATACAGTTCGGTACTTAATTTATTCGATTATCGGATTAGCGGCATTGAAGCTGAACAGTGGGAGAGATTTTTGTCACAGCCAGAGCTAGCGCCGGTGGCATATAATCTAAATGAGCGCAGGGAATTAGCTCAGCATAAGATGGCTCCTGAGCTCGAAGCGCTTGCTGCAGACCTCGCTATTGACGGCTATCACGGCTGGGGAGATTTCTATAATACGATCGTTTCACGTACTAATTTTAAGCTTGCAGATGGCACTGTGCTGTCTGCAGGACAAATGTCCAACAAGCTTGATGACAGTGAGCGCAGCTCACGTGAGGCGGCTTTTCAATTATGGGAGCAAGGCTGGGGTGAGCAAGCTGATCTATGTGCGGATACGCTCAATCATTTGGCTGGCTTCCGGTTAAAATGGTACCATAATCGCAATTGGCATTCTTTTCTAGATGAGCCGTTGCGAATGAACCGTATGAGTAAGGCTACGCTAGATGCGATGTGGCAGGCGGTAGAAAAGGGCAAGCAGCTGCTCATTCCTTATTTTGAGCGGAAGGCGAAGCTGCTAGGCGTAGATAAGTTATCCTGGCACGATGTGGAAGCACCACTTCCATCCGCTTCTGCTAGCAGCAAGATGAGTTATGATGAAGCCGCTCAATTTATTATTGAACAGTTTGCAAGCTTTAGTGATGAGCTAGCTAGCTTCGCTAGAGAAGCGTTTGAGAAGAGCTGGATTGAGGCGGAAGATCGAGCGGGGAAGCGGCCAGGAGGCTTCTGTACATCGCTACCGAAAAGCAAGCAAACAAGGATCTTTATGACGTTTTCAGGCTCGGCGTCGAATGTGTCAACGTTAGCCCATGAGCTAGGTCATGCTTACCATCAGCATGTGATGAAGGATATGCCGCCATTGACGCAAGAGTATGCGATGAATGTCGCTGAAACAGCGTCCACCTTTGCAGAAATGATCGTCGCAGATCAAGCGCTGCTTCGTGCTCCAAGTAACGAGGAGAAGCTAGCATTGCTTGACGATAAGCTGCAGCGTGCAATCGCCTTTTATATGAACATCCATGCTCGATTTATTTTTGAGTGTGGGCTGTATGAGCGTCGAGGAGATTCGCCGTTAACAGTAGAGACACTTAACGAGCTAATGGTAGCAGCACAGAAGCAAGCTTATTTGGATCAGCTAGCGGATTATCATCCACATTTTTGGGCTGCCAAGCTGCATTTTTATTTAACCGATGTACCGTTTTATAACTTCCCATACACCTTTGGCTATCTGTTTAGCTCAGGCATCTATAAGCGCGCTCTTGCTGAAGGAGAGAGCTTCAAAGCTTCTTATGATGCGTTACTGCAAGATACAGGCCGCTTAACGGTTGAGGAACTAGCAAGCAAGCATCTTGGTGTGGATTTGACGCAGACATATTTCTGGGAGGAAGCAGCTTCGCTTGTTGCAGAGGATGTTAAGCAGTTTTTAGAGTTGACGAACAAATGATAAGCGAGAGTTGAATTTTATTACGAAATTGGAGGAGTTCGTTATGGAAAGAACATTTGTTATGATTAAACCGGATGGGGTAAAACGTGGGTTGATCGGTAAAATTGTTACTCGCTTTGAAGAGAAAGGCTTTAAAATTACTGAGGCAAAGCTGATGACAATCGACGAGCAGCTAGCGAGTGTTCACTATTCACATTTGCAACACAAGCCGTTTTTCGGTGAGCTAGTGGAATATATTACGTCTGGTCCTGTATTTGCGATGATTTTGGAAGGGCATGAGGCTGTGCGCAATGCACGTACACTAATTGGCTTCACTAATCCGATTGAAGCGAATGCTGGAACGATTCGTGGGGACTATGCGTTGATCGTTGACTATAACGTGATTCACGGTTCTGATTCAATAGAAAACGCTGAGATCGAAATTGCTCGCTTCTTTGGTTAATGGTGAGCATGAACGGTTGAAACATATTATTTCGTTGTGATAAATTTTGGGGAATAAACGGAAGCACTGAATAGCGATCGTCTTAAGATGGTTGCTATGCAGTGCTATTTTTGTTGAGTGTAGGAGCTACAAAGGATAGCTATGATAAAATATTGATATTTTAAGATAAAAATACGAAGAAGTGAGTGATAAGTGATAAATTAATTGTGACTGAGTGATATGCCCAACTAAGGAGACAACTGAGTGAAAATAAAGATAATCATTATGGCAGTTATTATATTAGTCATCTCTGCTTTATTTTTATCTACTTATTCTTTTCCCAAAGCGATTAATGTAGTACGGGATGCGGTTTCGTTTGTTGAGTATGATGAGAAGCCTGCAACATTAACTAACGTTCAAGTGACAGGAACATTGTTCCGTCCTCTCTTTAAGCAGCATCGTTTTGAAGGGGAAATTATTATTGATGGGTATGAGTTTACAAAGCAAGCTATTGTTGTTCCCATTTTGAAGCATAAAAATGAGGTTAATTATAGTCAGTTAATTTATTTTAGTGAAATTAAACCATATGATCCAGTCGCCATCGCTTCGATATATTATGATGATAAGTTTGAACGATTTACAATTGTTACGAGAGATGAATGGATCGAAAAGGAACCGAAATCACTGTATTATATTGTAAGTGGGAATTCTTACGAAGAAGCCTTTGAATCTCAAGATATACTTAGCGGTAAATTGGGGGATAACAGCTTTATAGCTCCACAAAACAGATTAAAGTAGTAAATATAACCATTATAGTAATATAGTGGTTGACAAGTGTGATTTTTATGTGTTATATTTTGCAATAATAAGAAGCGGAAGCACCGCATAGCTATCGTCTTGAGATGATAGCTATGCGGTGCTTTTTTGTTGAAAAAAGGAGCTGATGTTTGTTGAGTATTTCGGTGGCCGTTATTTCATCTGATATGGAGTATGTAACGAGAATGATGAGCTATATGAAAGGAAGTCCCATCTATCATACTTGGCGGCTTCAGCTATACTCTAGTCCTGAACGCATTCATTTACTTGCAGAGCTGGAGCGGGCGCAATTGATTGTCGTTGAGGAACCGTTGGTTGACTTGCTGAGTAGAAGAATTGAAGCGGGTGGTGGTGAGGTTAGCGAGCATACGTTGATCACAGGGCATGCTGTCATTCCTATCATCGTGCTTGCTGCTCAGCGGAGAGAGCTGGAGCAGCATGAGCTATGTAAATATCAGTCGCTCTCTTCCTTGCTGCATAGCTTGCAGCAGCGCTATGAATATTATCGAGGTACACATGTAAAAAGCTTCAAGGCGATTGGCGAGAAGCAGCGGATCATTGGCATATGCTCAACACTTGAGCAAACAGGAAAAACAGTGCTTGCGCTCCATATGGCAGCATTACTTGCAAGTAAAGGATATCGCGTATTTTATTTTAATCTGGAGCAATGGAATACGTCAGACATCTATTTGCGAGGGAGAGCTGACCAGGGGCAGCCATCATATTCTGATTTGCTCTATTTAGTCAAAAGCAAACAACCTAGTAAGAAGTGGTTAGCTGAGCGAGTAACAGCTATAGCGCAATTTGGATTTTATACATTAAGTCCATTCCAGCATGAAGCGGATCGTCAAGGCTTATCCTCCTCTGATGCGAAGAGCATGATGCTAGCGGTAGCTGTCAGCGGGCTATATGATTTCGTCATCGTTGATTTTCCAGCAGGCATTAATCCGTGGACATTGCCGCTTCTACAGCAATGCGCAGCACATTATATGCTCGTTTTACGGCAGCGAGCATGGCAATGTAAGCATAAGCTTGCCTTAGCTAGCGCAAGTGCTGGCCAACAAGCAGCGGCAATGATGCAGGAGCTGCAGCTTGAGAGCTGGAGTATTGTCAATGAGCTTAATGGAGGTTCTCACAGTGCTATAGAGCTAACGCATCAACCACTTGAAATTTTGCCTTATGTTGAAGCATGGCAAGCAGGAGACGCTGTGCTGCTTAGCTCAGCGGGATACCGAGCAGCAGTGGAACGCTGTATCGCGCCCTTATTGCAAAGGGGAGAGAAGGCAGGAGGATTGAGTGTAGGATGAAGCCATTACCGAGCGATGTAATGTCGGAAATTCACAATGTACATAACCATCAATTACTAGACTCGGCTTTCATGGAAATTCGCGAGCTGCTTCGTGACCATCATATCTTTTCGCAAGCATTGAGCGACGATGAGCTGCGTTCCTTTATTGAGCAGGAGGTGCTTAGACGGACTTCGTCGACGTTGATTTCTACCGCCGAGAAGCTAACGCTCATTGATCGATTATATTATAGCTTTCGAGGACTAGATATATTACAACCGTTGCTAGAGGATGCTTCAATAACTGAAATTATGATTAATAATGAGCAGCAAATATTTATTGAACGAGCTGGTGAATTAAGTAAGCTGCAGCTGCAATTTGAAAATCGTGAGCGTCTCGAAAGTCTCATTCAGCAAATCGTCGCTCCAATAAACCGCGTTGTCAATGAAGCTTCGCCAATCGTCGATGCTAGATTAGCAGACGGATCTCGTGTAAGCATCGTATTACCGCCGATTGCTTTACGTGGACCATGTGTTACCATTCGTAAATTTCCTCAGCAGCCTTTGACGATGGATGCATTATTGCGAATCGGAGCAATCACAGAAGAAGCTGCTGCAATGCTCAAGGTGCTCGTTCAAGCGAAATACAATATTTTTATTAGCGGTGGAACAGGTTCAGGTAAAACAACCTTTTTGAATGTGTTATCCAGCTATATTCCGAGAGATGAGCGAGTGATTACGATTGAGGATGCGGCAGAGCTGCAATTGCGAGAAATTGATAATTTGGTAGCCTTAGAAACTAGAAATGCCAATTCAGAAGGTAAGGGTGAAATTAGTATTCGAGAGCTAATCCGCGCCTCCTTACGGATGCGTCCCAATCGCATTATTGTCGGTGAGGTGCGCGGGCATGAAGCATTAGATATGTTACAGGCGATGAACACGGGGCACGAGGGAAGCATGAGCACCGGCCATGCGAACAATGTGAGGGATATGCTGTCTCGTTTAGAAATGATGATATTAAGTGGCAGTGAGTTGCCGCTAAAGGTTGTAAGGGGACAAATTAGCGCTGCTCTTGACATTATGATTCATCTAACTCGCTTTAGCGATCGCAGTCGTGGAATTTATGAAATTAGTCAGGTAATCGGCATTGACAACGATGATATTCAGCTTCAGCCATTATTTCAATATGATGGTGACGAGCAGAATACGAGACAACGACTAAAGCGCACAAGCTTTCCATTATATCGGACAGATAAGCTAAAGCTAGCTGGCTTATCGCTACAGTAGATCAATTAAGAAGAAGGGAGGTAGTATGATGCGACTTAAAATTAGTGAAAAGATAAGGGGAAGGCTTGCAGGGGGAGGAGTAGTTCAGGAAGGCCGAGTAGGACAAGCAGGCGGGTCAGGACAGTCGAGAGGAAGGCAAGTAGGCGGAGAAGGGACAACAAGTAGAGCTAAACAATCAGTTCCAGTTTGTGTTGCTAACTCTTCAAATCCCGATGGGCGTAACATTCCAACAGTCGCCCGGATTGGTACATATGGTCAAGCAGGTGCGATCGGACGAGCTGTATCAGCAGTTCAAGCAATTCCATTATCCCGTACTGTTGATCGCGTTGCAGCACCTAACGCTAGAGCTCCGAACGTACCGAACGTTTCAAACGCTTCGAACAATTCGAACGCCCCTAAAGTGCGAGGAGAAGTTCAAGCCTTTATCAATTATGATCAGTATAAGCTGTCAAGGTCAGAGCTTGTCAAATGCTTAATGATATGGAGCGGCTTACTGTTTTTCATCACCTATAGCTTCTATCAGTCGTTATGGCTGTCGCTGCTCGTTACTCCACTTTCCTGCTTATTAATATCCTTCGATCGCAAAAAATTAATTGCTAAGCGAAAGCAACGCATGAGATTACAGCTGAAGGATGTGCTGCTCTCTCTTGTTTCATCATTATCTGTAGGTCGTTCCCTGGAAAACTGCTTTGCGGTCGCAAGTGAAGACATGGCCATGCTTTATCATCGCACAGATGTTGAATTGATCGGCGAGCTTGAAATCATCAATCATCGAACGCGTAATGGTGAAAATATTATAGACAGCCTGCAGAAGCTAGCTGAACGAGCCAATATTGAGGAGCTTACACAGTTTGTTGAGGCGCTGCAAACGTGTAAACGAAGCGGTGGAGACCTGCTCGCAGTGATGAGACGTACAGCGACAATGCTAAGTGATCAGATTGCTGTCGATAATGAGATCAAGGTTTTGTTAGCCCAGAAAAAGCTAGAGGGCAGAATTATGATGGCTACTCCGTTCGTATTCTTACAATTTTTCCACTCCATGTCCCCATCCTATATGGCAGCGCTAAAAACACCATTTGGCTATATGCTGCTGACCATAATACTACTGCTATTATTTATCCTGTTTTGGATTATGGATAGAGTTATGACGATTAGATTGTAGGTGATCGTGATGTTAATTGCTGCGTTAACTGTAACGTTGATATGGTTACTGCTGCTAGTTTATGGGAGATATGTTAATGGAATACCGAGCAAGGAAATCATTAAGTATGTAGTGCTTACGAAAGCCGAGCTAAAGCAACGCTTGCGTGCCACTACCACTGAAGGGGAGTTATCGAGTAGCAAAGCATCACCTCCTCGGACAAAGCCAGTCAAGCTTCCTTCACCGCTCATCTACATACCAGGCTATGCGCTATATGAATTAGCCAAGCTTGAGCAGCGTGCGATCACGATGATTCATATGCTCCATAATTATATGATGCAATTGCATCGCTACCAATGGAGCTTTGAAGGCACAGTTTTTTTACTTAATGAAATGATTGGACTAGCACTGCTTATCCTGGTAGTTGGCAGCTGGCTTGCCTATGCAATGGAAGAATGGGCGATCAATGGGATATGCTTGGTCGTTGCAGTTGTACTAATAATTAACTTGCTGCAATCTACGAAGCAGATGCTAGATAAACGACGTAAGGCGATGTTAATGGAGCTTCCCAAGCTGTTAACAAGAATTACTTTACTTGTTGGAGCAGGTGAGACGGTTGTACAGGCCTTTACCAAATGTGTTCTGCAAAAGCAAGAAAGCAAGCATCCCCTTTATGTGGAGTGGAGAGAAGCAGTACACCAATTAAACAATGGTGTTTCTTTTTCAGTAGCCGTGGAAAGACTGAATCGGAATTGTTCGCTGCAGCAGATGTCACTTTTGACGACCTATCTGCTACTAAGCTACCGCAAAGGAGGTGAGCATTTTATTTCGTCCGTTCAGGAACTTAATTTATCGCTATGGGAGACAAGAAAGCAGCTGGCTCGCACGAAAGGAGAAGAAGGCTCGTCCAAAATGATTTTTCCTTTGGTCGGCATTTTGCTGATGGTAATGATATTAATCGTGGCTCCTGCGATCATGATGATGAACAATATGTAATCTAAATTAATGAACGATAAGGAGGAGAATGCTAATGACAAGCAATTGGAATTTGAAGCTCGATAACGCTAAAAACAAGCTGACTTCTTTTTGGCGAAACGAGCAAGGAATCGGCACACTGGAGGTTGTTCTTATCATCGCTGTTGTTGTAATAATCTTTATAGTCTTCAAAGATTTTATTGTAGGATATGTAAAGAAAATGGTTAATGGGTCAGAAAACAAACTTAATGATGCGTTTAATTAATCGAATCGTGCTGGCTTTTAGATTGGATGATCGAGGGAGCGCTACGCTAGAGTCGATGATGGTATTTCCAATCATATTGGCTGTCCTCTCCATTATGATGCTAGTCGTCGTATACGGTTATCAACAGGTATATGTGCAGCATATTAGTCTCACTGCAGCAGAACGCGCAAGCTATAACTGGGATGCAAGAGATCGCTCATTTCGCACTGCACAACCGCAATCCAACCACTATTACGGCTTATATGAGAATGAATTAGCGATCGTAATGCTGAGAAATTGGATTGCAGTTTCGGATAGGCTAAATGCACAGCAATTAGATATTTTAAGAAGCAGTGTGCCTGAATCAATGAGTGGCAAGCTCGTAAAGGATACATTAGTTCAGACGCAACACTATATTGTCGCCTCCAAAAGTGGGGTTGAAGGTCAGATTCAGTTGAATAAATCAGGCTTTATTCCTCGCATTTCAGTACAGTTGCGTAAAGATATAACTCCGCTTTTTTGGCAGCAGCAACAGCTGCTACCGTCCCCTTCTTATACCGCACATCACGATATATATGCCCCGACTCAATTTATAAGAAATGTAGATTTGTTTTTACATTATGCGAACGAATTTAGTAGCTTAAGCAACGAGCAGCAGCGGGATCGGAAACAAAAAGGAGGAAAAGCGCTTCGAGACTTTTCCTCCTAGCAAGGATGGTGCGATATTGCGATGAAAAAATTACTATTTCGCAGTGACGGTACTGTAACGTTATTTTGTGCCTTAATTATGATGGGATTAACGGTCTTTTTGATGGTGCTACTCGATTACGCTCGTATATTGCTTTTTCAACGCACAACGGAATCTGCGCTGAAGCTATCAGCGCAGTCCGTTATTTCGGCCTATGATCGAGAGCTTTATCAACAATATGGTTTATTTGGCAGAGGAGGAAGCCCATCAGAAAAACTGTTTAAAGAGGCGATGGAGCTTAATCTCTTGAACAGCTTTTCCGTATTTTCCGTAGATCAAGGCTCTGATTTTGTTCAGCCTAAGCTTGAACAAGTAGAGATTTATGAGGGAGATTATTTAGGGCAGCACCAAATATTTGAACGTCAGGTGCTTGAGGAGATGAAATATCGTGCACCTATCGATTTTACATTAGAGCTACTGGAGCAATGGCTGCCAGTTACTGATGCTGTAATTCAGGGTGAAGGGATCATTAAAGTAATTGAGGAGCTAGAGAAGCTATATGTAGAGCGGGAGGAGAAGCTAGAACGAATTTTGCAGCTACAACAGCAGCTAGGTAAGCTTTTTCATGCTTCAAGCTTCAGGAGTGCAATTACAACCAGTGTTCCAAGTACATTGAATAGCTATTCAAATTATTTAAGCTGGCTAGAGCATGAGGATAACTTAACTGTACAAATTGTTGAGCTATATGAACAGCTTGCCTCTATGCCCGCCCCAGAGCCAATTGAAGGGGAAATAGGTGTTCCTGTTGGCTATTCACAGCTGTTGGAGCAAATAAATAGGCTAGAAAAGCAACGTGACAAATATTCAAGCCAAATTAGTTCCTATACCTCCACAGCAGCAAAAATCGTCTCCACATTGCAGACAGAAGGTAATAAGCTATTAGAGAAAAATGTAGAGCTGTCGGATGAGCTGAATAGCTTATTACGTGAAGCACAGACATTAGATCAAACCATTAATAATAAATACAGGCTGTATTTGAAAAATGAAAGTGAAGCTGATGCAGGTGCAGATGCGGAAGGCTCTAGTGAGCTTCAAAAAGAGTTAAATAAACTTAATTTTGATAAGAGTATGATTCGAGGAGAGAGCTATTTTAATTCCTATCAAGAGGCGATACATTTACAGACCAGCACACTAGATTCAATTGCAACTGACGGTATTAGTCTTGCTTCAGAAATAAATGGCCTAGTTAATAAACCGCAGCTATATCAATCCTCACATGTTAATGATACGAAGAATGCTGCAGCCAAGCTAAAGCAGGAGATAGAGTCTTATGATCTGAATTATCGTAATCCAGCTACTTTATTAGTTAAGTGGGAGCAGGAGCTTCATGAGCAGCGCGAGGTTCAAGATCAATTAGAGCAGTATGAAGATCAATTCGAGGAAGCATCACTCGGATATAACGATATTATGAAGCTGCTAACCGAAATTGAAGATATTCAAAATGCGGGTGCAGCTTATGATGATGTCCAGCAGCGTTATGAGCTTAACTACGATCGTAACCTTAACCTGGGTGATGAGGACAAGCTGGATCGTATGAATCTCACTGGAAATGGAAAAAAGCAAGCAGGCAGTGCTGCTAGTATGTTAACTAAAATATTGCATACGTTGAGTAACTCGGGACAATCCATTCGCGATAATGTATATGTCAATGAGTATGCACTAAGCAAATTTTCAAGCTTTCCGATGGGCGATTTATTTGCGGATGGCGATCCTTCTGCGGATTTGCTAGAGCTGTCTCAGCAGGAGATAGAATATATTTTGTACGGGGTCGATGAGCCGTTAACTAATGTCGTTATCGCATGCGGCTATATATTTGCTGTTCGATTGGCTATTCGAACGATTGAAGGGTTCATTAGCAATCGGGGCTTGTCTCATCCTTTGCTTATATTAGGCGCGGCAGTGGTACATGGCGTAAAGGAGGCAATTTCAGACATGAAGCAATTGTTAAATGAAGGAAATACGGAACTGTCTCGTTATGCTCCGATTGAGATTAGCTATCCACAATATTTACGATTGTTTTTCTTGCTTTCAATGAATAAGTCAGCCAAGCTTTCGCGCATGATTGCTTTGATCGAGCAAAATTTGGATGTGACGCTATTTCAGGTTCCAACATCAATAACGGTTCAGTCACAGTTTTCTATGCGTTTATGGTCATTACCTGGCTTAGCACAGCTAACAGGAGGAAGCATGTTGATGGATAGCGGGGTGAGCGGCAATGTGTATTCTAGGAGTGAACTCGTTACAGCCTCATACTAACGCCTCTAAATCTACTGCAGAAGCCTCTTCCCAGTGTAATCCATCGATTATGTCAGAACGTGGGTATATTACTTTTGAAGCTACTTTAGTTATGCCGTTGCTCGTAGCATTTATGTTCTTCTTTTATGTGATGATTACAGCTATTTCCGCGCAAATGGCATTGCAGCAGCTTGCCGCACAGTCAGCGCAGCGAATGGCTAATTATATTCATCCTGTAGCGTTATCCGCAGATTTACTGAATCGTGAGCTGACACATCACGAACAAGCGAAATACGGAAATGCTGAGGAAGGCATTGCAGCTCTCGCCTATGAACTTGGTGAGCTACTTCCGCATCCACTAGGCACAATTGTTCAGGAGGGAGCTAAGGGCAATTATTGGCCTGCTACGAATTTAGCTGTTACTGCAGTCGGGCGAGAATGGCTTGAAGCGTTAATTGTTGGCTCTGAAGCTCATCCAATTCTTGATAAGCAGCAGGTGAAATTAGTTTATTTCCAATTACCCGATCTAGTTCATTACACCGACTACAACGTCATAGTTGCTCTTCAATATGATCTCCCCTTTAAAATCCCGTTTTTTGATCATCAGTTTTCAGTGAGAGAGCAGGCGATGCAGCGAGTATGGCTACCAGATTCATTGTCTGCAAATTATGAGGTTGATAGCAGTGAGGAAGAAGCAGGATATATCTACATTACATCAATTGAGCCTACCCCACTTAAACCAGGAAGAAAAGCAACAGTGAAGGCTACTACATTACCTAATAGCAATATTTCGCTATCGGTCTATTACAAGAGTGGGAGTAGTGTTGCTAAGCATTTGGGAACAACAACCTCTAATGAACAAGGAGAGGCGGAGTGGACTTGGCATGTTTCTGGTAATACTACGCCTGGAATATGGACGCTTGAGCTCACTTTGCTAGAACCTGGGACTAAGCTAAAGCATCCTTTTGAGGTTAGTAAATAAACAATATACAGGGAGAGAGGTTATGAGTATTCATATATGGTTAGCGCTTGCCGTAGCAGTCGTTGCTTTATGCTACGATGTCACGCAGTTTCGCATTCCCAATTGGTTGGCTATTAGCGCCATGCTATTAGGCATTACATATCATAGTATTATGCTTGGTTTAGCAGGAACAGGATCATCATTAATAGGAGTGGCAAGTGGCTTTTTTCCTATGCTGCTCGTTTATTTATGTAAAGGGATTGGAGCGGGTGACGTAAAACTATTTGCCGGCTTTGGAGCGTTGCTGCTTATAGAACAGATCATTATGCTTATGGCGCTGTCCTTTATATTCGCAGGCGTAGTTTCTATCCTATTTATTGCCTATCAACTAATATTAAAGCTTGTTAAAAAGAGCTATTATTATACAAATTCACTATTGGTTGAAGCGGCGCCGAGTGAAAAACTTATGATGTTTGGTTTAACGAAGGTCCACCAATTTCCATTTATGCTAGCGGTAGCGCCTGCAATGCTTGCAGTTTGGCTGTTAAGCTCATAAGGATGAACGAAAGGAGATATGTAGCCAATCATGATAAAATCGTTAATGATAGATTTTAATAATTATAATGGGCATCATATGACGCTTTCAGGTAAGGAGCCATTTCAAAAGTCAGAGCTGCATGAGTTAGAGTCTAACATGCTGCGAGATAATGTTATAAGTATGCTACTGCCACTCACTTGGCTAGAAGTAAACGATGAGCTTAGCTTTCAATATAAAATTGAAGGGTATCGTTTGTTGACGCATGTGCTGCGAAAGCAGCCGTTGACGATGCTGCGTTATTATAGTCTCCTGCTTTCTATTACAGATGCTCTGGCTACTTGCTATGAATATATGCTTCGTCCAGAATGCTGTTTAATTGACGAGCATGTTCTGTATATTGATGAACAAGGCGATAAGCTGTTGCTTCCGTATCTCCCGCTACTGCAGCCTGTATATGAGCAGCAAGGTCAGCAATTGCTGCTACTAGCAGTGCGTTGGGCGGAGCTAGTCAATGATTTGGACGCAGAAGGCTATCATCGAATTTTATATTTATTGTCCGAGGAAAAGCTTGCCATTTCACCGTTACGACAGCTATTACTAGACTTAATTCATATGCAGTCAACATATCAAACTAAGAGCACTGACGAGAAAGTGAACCACAATGATAAGCGACATGTCGTTAATCGGCCTGCGTTAACTGTAGTTGATCACGGCTTATCAGCTACTAATCCTCAGATAAACGATCATTCCCCTTTTGCAAAGGAGCAGGATGCCCCGTCCACCCCACTTAAACCAGCGCAGCAGCAGTCTTACCTAGGAACACCTCAACAGGAAGCAGAGCAGTCTGTAATAGAGGCTCAATTATTAGATAATCATTGGCATGGGCTAGAAGATGAGAAGCTTTATAATGATGATACAGAGGAGCAAATGACATGGAAGCATGGATTGTTAGTACTCGTTATGCTGATATTGCTTGCTTTAGCGTGGTTACAACTTTACTCAGCTAATCAAACGACTGATAATTTACTGTTATGTGTCGGTATTTCAGTAGGCATCATTGCACTGCTCGGTGTGCTTTTGCAGAAGCCGTTAAGAGGCTTGTTTGCAGGCTCTATGCAGAAGAGGAACAAGCTACAATTGGCTACTGAAGCGGGCTGGACATCATCAATGATGGATTTAGACGATGCAGTGCCGGCTGAGAAGGATGATGAGCAGAGAGCAAGCAGCAAGCTCTACTCGTTGCTAGGCTTATCTCATTCAAACAATGCACATTCTAGCCAACAGGTGTCAGATAGTTCTACCGAACGTCATGATCAATCACTGCAATTTGATAGAGAGCAGAGTCTTACTCCAATACAAGAGCAATACACTAGAAATAATGGCTTTGATCTGGCGACCGTACAGCTGGACGAAGCGCAAGCAACCTCTTTGCTGAAAAAGAATGATCTTGTTCTGAAGCGAAGTATGAACGGTATGGAGGAGCAAATTCAAATCGCGGGAGCAAGCTTCTTAGTTGGTCGGGCAGAGGAAGGTGTGCATTATCGTGAAGGTGCTAAAGGAGTGTCACGAATTCATATTGAGTTTGAGCTAGTGAACGGCAAGCTTCATGTAAAGGATGCAGGCTCACGAAATGGTACCTTTCTTAACGGACAGCTAATGATCGCCTACAAATCTTATCCACTTAATAACGGAGACAAGCTTCAACTGGCAAGTCGTGAGGGACCGATATATGAGCGTGTGAGTTGAATATGGAAATATAACTTATTACGTTCTAATGAAAAGCCTTGCAAACCTCACTTTTGAGGGTAAGCAAGGCTTTTTAAAGGTTTAGTCAAAGTAGGGAGGTGCATTATGAAAACCGATAGAACAAATGCAGCCCGCCTTTTGAGGGAGAACGGACTGCATTTATTTGTTTTGTACTACATTTTCGTGATAGACAAAGTCTAAAAGGATTTCGTCTACAGTCTAACTTATCCTCTTTAGTTGAAAGGAAAGTTTTTTAGTCTCTAGAATATAATCGCATATTTTGTGTAAACTCGTAAAATTCCATCGGAGTTGAAACTAATGCGTATTCTAGTTCATCGTCAAATACATAAGTGTTTTGAGGGAAAGAAAAATAGTGATTTATGAATTGAGTAAAAGACATTTGAAATAAATAGTTTTTCCCTAAGGAGTACAAGGGTACGTAGTAATCCATATAATCCCATCCTACGTAGACGTTACCTTTAAATGGAGGGGAGAGTACCAAGTCTTCTTTGGAAACCAAATTCCATTTATGGTGCAAAGCGCTGAAAATTTTGTAACGATGATCATTAACATACCTTTTATAACGATAGGATTCAACGTCACTGAATGACTTAACAAAGTTTTCTTTAAGGGGGATTGCAACAGACTTCTTAATTCTTACGAATTTATTAAGAAAATCAATAGCTTCAAATGTTGGAAGTTCCATATAAATTCTCCGTTTAGTTATGTCTTTTAATTATACCAGTGGTGTCTTTCTTTTCTAGTTGTAGGGGTTTTCATTGCATGATAATGAGGTTTATTATTTGGATACATGAAGTAACCAGCGGAATTATCCCAAAGTAGACTATGTATTTAAGGTGAACTTAAGACAATGCCCTAAGGAGCAGTGGTTACGCATTGCTGAAGAAAAAGGAATGTCTTGCGAAGTTCGTGAAGGAAAAACCATGTACGTAGGTGCGATTTCATTCAAAGAACCAGGCTTCGATCGCCCCTTACGTCAAGTGTTTCAAGTCATAGAACGTAGCATCGATCGTGATGGACAACTTCTTCTTATCCCTGAACTAGAAGTGAACGTCTATTGGACGTCGTTAGGGTGTGCGCCATGGGGTGTGATTGAGAACCAGTGAGCAATTTCATAGTGAGCTAAAAACAGATCTAGATCTTGAACGATTACCTGCTGGAAAGTTCGATACGAACAATCTGGTGTTACATGCGGGTGTCTTTGCCTATAACCTCTTACGCATCATGGGTCAAGAAAGCTTAAAAGAACAGGATGCACCGATAAATACAACGTGAAACGAAGCGAACTAGGTGTGTCACGGATTCAGGAAAAGTTAATACTAACACAAAGTTGGAAGTATATTTATTTTAACCCTAGACAATTTACTGTTCTATATATTCTAATTTATAGATACCTTGAGAAGAAAAATAAATTAAAGAAAAATTATTTGAAAGATATATTGAATCATCTATTTACTTCAGATTTTTTTTACTTTAAGAGATTCATTGGTTACTGTTGAATATCTTTTTCAAAATAAAAAGCCTCACCCAGATCTATTAGAAAAAATAAAGTCCGTGAATGAATCATATGTTAAATATATTGATGAATTTATTTGTAAAAATGTATAAAAGTGTGACTATTACTAATTCGCATTATTTAATAAAAGAAAAAGAAGTTTGTATAAGTGAAATTTAATATACGTCAATGCTTGTACAAAAAAGAGGTCTACGCATATCCACGTAGGCCTCTTTCCTTACAAAGCTTAAGTATTTACTGCTTTTCAATACTTGTTAACCATGGTTGCTTTACATCAAGACCTTCAATTGACTTCTCGACGTATTCAATCTTAACCGCTTGGTTACCTTCGTATTCATCAATGATATGCACTAGGCTATCATCAATTTGGAATACGATAGTCTCAGCATCAAGTTGAATTTCGACACTATGACCATCGGCTGCCCCAATATATGTTCCTGTGGCGCTAATCACATCACTAACCGTTTCGTTAGCTGTGCTTTCACTACCAGAAGCTTCACCTTCATTATCTGCACTTTGTTCATTATCTGTACTGTCTTCACTATCTTCTGGCGTTAATGTGCCAGGGTCTAGAACACCAGTTTCCTCAGGCAAGGAATCATTCGGCACACTGCCTTGCGTTTGTCCGTTATCGGGCGTAGCAGTTGGTGCAACGTTCGCACTGTTATTGTCGTTGCATGCAGTTAACATGATCGCTAGTAAAATTGCGCTGGTAGTTGTGGCTGTGCGTCTAAATTTCGTTTTCCATTTCAAGATAAGCCACCTCCTAATCCTTTTTGTAGCATCATCTATCGTTCCTTTCGTGAGAAGGAAGAATGAGCTAATTTTATAGTAGACTTTATCGAGTTACTAAACTAATTTTCATATAAAAGTAGCAACTTAAGCATGGTCTACATAATATATATACGTAAATTTCAAGAAAAGGTTGCACTACCTAAGTAATGACTACTTGTTAAGCAAATGTTCAAAACGTGTGTAATCGATTTGCTTCTTATTAAGAAATGAAATCAAACTGTTATAATCACGCTTAGGAGTAGCTCTTATGTAGCCTTCAATACAGTGATCCTTGGTCACTTCCTTCGCACCGCTTTCTATCGCAACTTGTCCGATACGAGCAGCGATTGAATGAGCAGCGATATCACGAAAAGGCTTGGGAACAGGTGACACTAGCTCTTGTAAAAAGGCTTTAGATTCATCCGTCCACATATGACGGCTTTCTTCTACCCAGTAGTTTTGCCAATCTAGTTTTGATTTGCCGTCTCTTTGCGGCATAATTTTAAGAAATTTACGGAACATAAAAAATCCGCCGATTCCCATAGCTACAACCATTACAACGGCCCAAAAAATAATAAAGTACATAAACGCGTCTTGCATCTGATTTCACCTCAACAGTAATCTTGAAGAAGGGCTGAGCAGCTGAGCGTCAGTCCCTTGCACATATTGTACATGATCTTTCATTATTATAGCGAATTATAACGCAAAGAGCATAGAATTGCGTAACTATTTTCAGTTGAATCTTAAATAATGTGGGCATGCTGATAATATTAAGAGGTTATGTAGCGTTAATCAAGACTTTTAAGCTTGCAGAACTACTATTGCTTGAACTACAATTAAGTGTGATTAACCTCGAGAAGGAGAGTTAAAATTATGTTGAAAATTGGTTCTCACGTATCATTTTCTGATAAAGGCTTAATTACTGCAGTTAATGAAGCAGTATCTTATGATTCCAGCACATTTATGATTTACACAGGTGCGCCACAAAATACTCGTCGTAAGCCGATCGACACGATGTTTATTGAAGAAGGCAAGGCGTTAATGGACAAGGCTGGTATCCATGAAATTGTCGTACATGCTCCGTATATTGTTAATCTAGGTTCATATAAAGATGATACCTATGAGCTAGGTGTAAGCTTCTTACAGGAAGAGATTCGTCGCACAAATTATATCGGCGTTAAAAATATTGTTTTACACCCTGGTGCGTATACTGATAAGGACCCAGAATTCGGGATCAATCGAATTGCACAAGGACTGAATGAAGTATTGTCTGGCACTTCGGAAACTGATGTCAATATTGCGCTAGAAACGATGGCTGGCAAAGGAACAGAGATTGGCAGAACATTTGAAGAAATTGCAGTAATTATCGAAAAGGTGGAGCAAAATCATCGCTTAACGGTGTGCTTAGACACTTGCCACATTCATGATGCAGGCTATGATATCGTTAATGATCTTGATGGCGTCTTGCAGCAGTTCGATAAAATTGTTGGACTAGATCGCATTGCAGTCGTTCATATCAATGATAGTAAAAATAGCATCGCTGCTCATAAAGACAGACATGCGCCAATTGGCTCCGGCTATATCGGCTTTGATGCGATTCGCAACGTCGTACATCACGAAGCATTGAAGGGTAGACCATTTATTTTGGAAACACCTTGGATTGGTAAGGATTCGAAAAATAACGCTCCAATGTATGAAGTAGAAATTGCGCTATTGCGTGGTAACGTCGCAGAGCATTTTGGGGAAGCATTCGTAGAGGATGTTGACCGTTTACGTCATTTCTTTACTTCTAAGGAAGTATCACCGAATGCATATGTAGCACAAATTTGGGAGCTGCTGAAAACTGATGCAAAGGCGAAAAAGGCTGATGGTCGTGAACCACTTGATCGCCTTTATGATATGGTCGTAGAAGGAAGTCCGTTAAGCAACGAGCTTTCTGAGGCAGCCATCAATCAGCGTTTAATTGCTCTATTGTCTGGAACGGTTTAAATCTAATCTTTCAGTAGACAGTTAAGAAATGAGTTAACACACAAGAGTTGAAAAGGAAGGTTATCATGTCACAGGGAACAAGTAATAGTTCAAATTTATATGAAAATCGCGCAAGAATGCTTATTTCTTGCCCAGACCGTTCAGGTATCGTTGCAACGGTATCGCAGTTTTTGCATGATCATGGTGCGAATATCGTGCAATCTGACCAATATACGATGAATCCTGAGGGTGGAATGTTTTTTATCCGTTTTGAGTTTGATTTGCAGGATCTTGAGAAAGAGCTTCCTATTCTTGTTGAAGATTTTCATCGTGTTGCAGATCGTTTTGATATGAAATGGAGCACATTCCGTGCTAGTCGCAAAAAACGGTTAGCGATCTTCGTATCGAAGGAGGATCATTGCTTAAACGAGCTGCTTTGGCAATGGAAGTCTGGCGATCTTGATGCTGATATTACAATGGTCATCAGCAATCATTTAGATATGAAGGAGCAGGTCGAATCATTCGGCATTCCTTATTATCATGTGCCTGTAACTCCAGATACGAAGGCAGAGGCTGAGCGTAAGCATCTTGAGCTTATTGTTGGCAAGGTTGATTTAATCGTGCTTGCTCGTTATATGCAAATTATTCCGCCTAAATTTATTGAAGAGTTTCCTAATCGCATTATTAATATTCATCACTCGTTCTTGCCGGCATTTATTGGCGGAAGTCCTTATGCACAGGCGTATAAGCGTGGCGTGAAAATTATCGGAGCGACAGCTCACTATGTAACAGAAGAGCTGGATGCAGGTCCGATTATTGAGCAGGATGTACAGCGCGTTACGCATCGTGATCATATCGATAACTTAAAACGCATTGGTCGCACGATTGAGAAGGTTGTGCTTGCACGTGCAGTGAAATGGCATTTGGAAGATCGCGTGCTTGTGCATCAAAATAAGACGGTTGTATTTAATTAATTATAGATGGTACAATGTTCAAGGAAATTTAATCGCTTGTCTAAGCAATTATTAAAGAGACGACGTAGGAGGAAACTGAAATGACTGTTTCTCAAAAATCTATCGAACAGCTTTCCATTGACACAATTCGCACATTAGCAATTGATGCCATTGAAAAAGCTAAATCAGGACATCCCGGCATGCCAATGGGAGCGGCTCCGATGGGCTATACGCTATTTGCTAAAACAATGAATCATAATCCAAGCAATCCATCGTGGATTAACCGCGATCGTTTCGTATTGTCTGCTGGTCATGGTTCAATGCTTTTATATAGCTTGTTGCACTTATCTGGCTATGACTTGCCGCTTGAAGAGCTAAAGCAGTTCCGTCAATGGGGCTCTAAAACTCCAGGTCACCCAGAAGTTGGACATACTGCAGGTGTAGATGCAACAACTGGTCCACTTGGACAAGGTATTGCAATGTCTGTAGGTATGGCGATGGCAGAAGCTCAGCTTGCTGCTACATACAACAAGGATAAATTTGATGTAGTGAATCATTTTACGTATGCAATTTGCGGTGATGGCGACTTGATGGAAGGCGTTTCTCATGAGGCAGCTTCTCTAGCAGGTCACTTAAAGCTAGGCAAATTAGTTGTGCTTTATGATTCCAATGATATTACACTTGATGGTGAGATTGGTCTTTCTTATTCTGATGGTGTTACTGGCCGTTTCGAAGGCTATGGTTGGCAAGTATTGCGCGTAGAAGATGGTAATGATCTTGCTTCTCTTCAACAAGCAATTGCTGCTGCACAAGCTGAAACAAGCAAACCAACAATTATCGAAGTAAAAACGATGATTGGTTACGGTTCTCCAAATAAAGGCGGTAAAGGTGGTCATGGCGGTACGCATGGTTCTCCACTAGGCGCTGAAGAAACTAAGCTTACTAAGCAATTCTATGGCTGGGATGAAAACCATGAGTTCCATGTACCAGACGAAGTGCGTGATCATTTTGCTGCTGTTAAAGCTCAAGGTGAGGCGCGCAACGCTGAATGGAACGCAATGTTTGCTTCATACAAAGAAGCTTACCCAGAGCTAGCTTCACAATTCGAGCTTGCTATTGCTGGTGCGCTTCCACAAAATTGGGATGCTGATCTACCTGCTTACAATACAGGTGATGCGGCTGTTTCAACACGTGTTGCTTCAGGTAAAGCAATTAACGGCTTGGCGAAAAATGTACCATACCTAGTTGGTGGTTCTGCTGACCTTGAAAGCTCTACAATGACTCATATTAATGGCGAAGAAAACTTCACAGCTGAAAACTATGCTGGTCGCAACATCTACTTCGGTGTACGCGAGTTCGGTATGGCTGCAGCGATGAACGGTATGCTACTACACTCTGGTCTTAAAGTGTATGGCGGTACATTCTTCGTATTTACAGATTACTTGCGTCCAGCAGTACGTTTGTCTGCAATTATGAACGTACCAGCTGTATACGTACTAACTCATGACTCCATTGCTGTTGGTGAAGACGGTCCAACGCATGAGCCAATTGAGCAGCTTGCATCTATTCGTGTAATGCCTAACCTAACTGTAATTCGTCCTGCTGATGCAAACGAAACATCTGCGGCTTGGGCTTATGCTGTAGAAAACACTGGTGCTCCAGTAGTGCTTGTATTGACTCGTCAAAACTTGCCGATCCTTGAAGGCACTGTAAATGGCGCTCGTGAAAATGTGAAAAAGGGTGCATATGTTGTTTCTGATGCAGCTAACCCTGTTGCACAAATTATTGCGACTGGCTCTGAAGTTCAGCTTGCAGTTGCTGCTCAAAAAGCACTTGCAGAACAAGGCATTGCAGTTCGTGTTATTAGCATGCCGAGCTGGGAGCTGTTTGACAAGCAATCTCAAGAGTATAAAGATTCTGTTATCCTTCCTGAGGTTAAAGCTCGTCTTGCAGTTGAAATGGCTCATCCAATGGGCTGGCATAAATACGTGGGCGATAAAGGCGATGTGCTTGGTATCGAAACATTCGGTGCTTCTGCGCCTGGCGACCGCGTCATTAAAGAGTATGGCTTTACAGTAGAAAACGTTGTAAGCAAAGTTAAAGCGTTACTGTAATCCAACGAAATAATTAGAGCAGTCCGTGACAGTAGCGGACTGCTTTCTCTAATTTAATAAAGATTAGATTGCAAAGGAGACAATGATCATGTCACAATTCGATAATGTATCAGTAGTAAAAAAAGCAAATATTTATTTTGATGGTAAAGTAACAAGCCGTGCCGTTCTATTTGCAGATGGAACTAAAAAAACACTAGGTATTATGCTTCCAGGCGAATATGAATTTGGTACAGATACTGTTGAAATTATGGAAATTCTAGCTGGAGATCTTAAAGTCTTGCTTCCTGGACAATCTGAATGGATACATATTAAAGGCGAAGGTGAATTCCAAGTCGCTGCTAACGAGAAGTTCAAGCTAATCGTAACTGAAGTTACGGACTATGTTTGCTCTTATTTGTAAGATTATTGAGTGTCATCCATCGAAAAGCTATCGATTCCATTCTTAAGTATTGGAGTGGGTAGCTTTTTTAGTTTCAATGAATAGGTTAAGTCTCTCCACCACGTTCTATAGATGAACGGGGACAGGAGAGATTTTTTTATTGGTGTAGATATGTCTATTTTGTGCTGAGATGAAGTTCTTTTTGACAATGCGCAGTTTATTCTTCAAAATATAAACATACAAGATCAGATGAAAGAAGTGAATAGGCATGACAGCATTTCTTGAAGACAGATACCATAGGCCGTTGCGTGACTTACGCATATCCGTTACAGATCGCTGCAACTTTCGTTGCACGTATTGCATGCCTAAAGAAATTTTCGGGGATGATTTTCAGTTTTTACCTAAGCAGGAGCTGTTAACATACGAAGAGATTGTTACTTTAGCAGAGCATTTTGTATCACTTGGAGTTAAAAAGATTCGAATAACTGGCGGAGAACCGCTATTACGTAAAGATTTACACAAGCTAGTTAAGCAAATTTGGGCGATTGATGGTGTGGAGGATGTTGCGTTAACAACCAACGGCTTGCTGCTGCATAAGTATGCAGAGTCTTTATATGCTGCTGGCCTGCGACGATTAAACATTAGTCTTGACGCACTGGATCCTATTATTTTTGGAAATATGAATGGACGTGGCATTGAGCCTGATCTAATCTTGAAAAATATCGATGCTGCAGTAGCGATGGGGTTCAAGGTTAAAGTGAATATGGTTGTGCAAAAAGGCGTTAACGATGGAGAAATTCTTCCGATGGCGGAGTATTTTAAAGATCGTAATGTGACGCTTCGTTATATTGAGTTTATGGATGTTGGTAATGATAATGGCTGGAGTTTAAACCAAGTGGTGACAAAGCAGGAGATGCTGCGTTTGCTTGAGCAGGAATATAAGCTTGAACCGGTTAAACAGGCTTATTTTGGTGAGGTTGCGAAAAATTATCGATACAGCAACAGCACATCTACAATTGGATTTATTACATCGATATCAGAATCGTTTTGTTCTTCATGTACTCGAGCTAGACTGTCTTCTGATGGCAAAATGTACAACTGTTTATTTGCTACGAAAGGCTTTGATCTGCGCTCGCTGCTTCGTAATCATGCAAGTGATGAAGAGTTGAGAGAAACGATATCACATATATGGGCAGGACGTAATGACCGCTATTCGGATGAACGCTCTGCTAATACAGTAAAGCTCAACAATAAAATTGGAATGTCATATATCGGAGGCTAACAGATGAATGGATCAATTGCTATTGCTCATACATTCATAGCTGCTATGTACGTAATTATTCATTAGATTATTGGCAAATGACAGCGACCAAAGCGCAATACAGATTATTGTATGGGCATTGGCCGCTGTCTTTTTATTTCAATAAAAGTCGATTGATAAATTGCTACGATAGAAATAATTTAGCTCAGCTCAAGAAACTCAATACGATTACCGAAAGGATCATTGACGAAAAAGCGTTGAACGCCTTGTTCGTGACGACTATTGTCTTCAATAATGTTTAGTCCGTATTGCTGTAAATGCCGACGTAATCCAGTTAAGTTCTTCACTTCAAATCCCGGATGAGCTTTTGTTGCTGCAACAAAGTCATGCTGGACCCCAATATGAACCTCGTGCTGCCCACACTGAAACCACACTCCACCACGCTTTTGCAGTTCTACAGGTTTAACAATCTCTTGCCAGCCAAGCAATTCTCCGTAAAATTTTCTAGCTTCAACCTCACAACCTTGTGGTGCTGCAAGCTGAACATGATCAATTCCAAGGAACGTGAATTCTGTCATTCTAATTCCTCCCTTATCCTACTTGTTGTTTCATTGTACGGAACTTTGTTTTATTTAATGAATCTACATGAATTATAAAGCAAAATTTGATATGTGACAATGTTTTCCACACTTTAGAAATTAGTTTGCAGGTGACTAGCAAATGGAATAGAGATTTATTACCAAATTAATGCAACTAATCCTGATACACGGACGTCTGTAGAGTTAAGTTACTAAAGGATGTGAATAAGGAAATGAAAATAAAATTGTTGATATTCATAGCTGCGATGCTTGTTAGTTTTAGCAGCACATCAATTACACATCGGGTAGAGCAGCAGCTTGAAGAGAGCAATAACAACGGTAATGTTGCATTTGCACAGTCAGCCAGTGGAGGTAATGAAAAGGAGAAGCCTAAGTCTATACAGCTGCGAGCTGCTACTGAAAGTAGCTTGGTTAGCATTGAGAGGGCAGAGGTAGAGCAGAGTATTGTATCTATCATATCTTGCTGGGAAGTACGCTATGGTAATGAAGAAGAATTATACGAGGCTGCTGATCTCGTTGTGAAAGGGTTTGTCGTCAAGGAGTTAGGGAGCACATTTGTAAAAGGCAAGTATAGTGAATATACAACAGAGGTTATGTTTCAGATAGATAAGGTATATAAGGGTGATATTGAGGTAGGCGATGAAATTATTGTGTCGCAAATGGGTGGTTTTGATGGAAATGTGCAGGTAATCTCTGAAAATTCGACCTATCTGAGTGATTATCAGGAGGCGGTGCTTTTTTTACGAGGTAATAGTGATGGAACATATCGTTCGATTAATGAAAATGAAGGAGTATATCTGCTAGAGGATGGCTTTTATATCAATGTAGGTGCAAACAAAGTGCTAAGCGAGGAGTTCCGAGAGTAAACGTTATTAAAACATCATATATGCTATGAAAATGATCTATTTTGTTTATCAGAAATCATCTTACAATGGGGTTGTAACTTTAACCTCAAGGGAGATGACGAACGATGACCTTTATAAAAGGCGCAGATATATCTTTTGTTGACGAGATCGAAGCTGAAGGTGGAGCATTTTACGAGAATGGCGTTAAGCGTGATGTACTGGATATATTGAAGGATAATGGTGTAAATGCTGCTCGCTTAAGAGTATGGAATAATCCTCAGTTCAACTATTGCAACCCTGAAAAAACAATAATGATGGGGAAAAGAATCAAGGAGAAGGGGTTACATTTCTTACTTGATTTCCATTATTCTGATTATTGGGCGGACCAAGGCAAGCAGCATAAGCCGATAGCATGGGAACAGCTAACCTTTACTCAATTAGTGGACGCGGTTGAGGACTTTACAAGCTCGTTGATTTCACAGCTTATCGCTCAAGGTGCGAAGCCAGACATGGTGCAGGTTGGTAACGAAATAACGAACGGTATGATTTGGGGAGAAGGGCGTGTAGATGGTGAGTTTAATACGCCAGAGCAATGGGCGAAGCTTGCTGCCTTAATAGCGGCAGGTATTCGAGGTGTACATAAGGCGACTACTCCTGATGAAGAGCGAATTCCGGTTATGCTGCATATTGACCGAGGCGGAGATAATGAAAGCAGCCGTTATTTTTATGATAAGCTTGCTAGCCTTCAGATTGAATTTGATGTGATCGGTTTATCATTTTATTCCTGGTGGCATGGAACGCTTGATCAGTTCACTGACAATATTAATGATTTAGCTCAGCGCTATAATAAGCCAATCAATGTTGTTGAGGTCGCGTACCCGTGGACACTGACTCCTCCTGACGAGAAGCCGCTAATTTTCAATAGCGAGGATCTGTTACATGAAGGTTTCCCAGCAACGGTGGAAGGACAGAAGCAATGGCTGCTTGAATTGATAAAAAGGATTAAAGCTGTACCGAATGGACTAGGCGTAGGCTTATATTATTGGGAGCCTTGCTGGATTCCTTCCAAGCCGACATGGTCTGTAGGACATGAAAATAACTGGTCAAATTTGACGATGTTTGATTACAATGGCAATAAGCTCTCTTCCTTCGATGCATATCGTGAGGGGTGAATTTTCTTACTGACGCAACTTCCCTTATATCGAGTCAGCTTTATTTCACATTATTGAAATAAGGCTGGCTTTTTTAGTTGCGTTGGGAAATGCAAAGCAAATAGTATTTCGCGTGATCTTCTTTATTTGTATTTCTACCAGTGAGGTTAAGTAGCGTCTGTAGAGTATTGACTGTTCTCTATGCAATTGGATTGAGGTTGTTTTCGTCATTCATTTTACAAAAACGTCGTTTTTCTGTTGCAAAAGTGTCATGATTACGATGGTATAGCGATTTAATATACGTTAAAGTATGAGATAGTGGGGAATTACTAGGATTACCAATAATTTTAGGAGGGTACATAGACATGAAAGAAAAAAACTACACACCGCTGGTCATGGTTCTGACGGTAGTGGTGGTCGCCTTGGTCGCTGTTTTATTTTTTCTACCAGCGTATGAAGGTGAAATCGGATTTGATGTGAAGCTGCTTCCGATGTTGAATGCGATTTTTAATAGCTTTACCTTTATTGCCTTAGTGGTTGCGTTAGTTGCCATTAAGAAGAAAAATATTAAAATGCATAAAGCGTTTATCGGACTAGCCTTTACTACGACAACATTGTTTCTAGTTTCATATGTCACTTACCATTACTTAACCGAATCAACGTCCTATGGTGGCGAAGGAGTATTGCGTTATATTTATTTCTTTATCCTAATCACACATATCGTGTTAGCGGCGGTTGTTGTGCCATTTGCACTGTTCTCAGCGATTAGAGGACTAACCAACCAGATCGAGAAGCATCGCAAAGTATCACGCTGGACGATGCCGATTTGGCTGTATGTGAGTTTTACGGGAGTGGTAGTATATTTAATGATATCACCCTACTACACATAGCTCTCGACTTTCAGGACGATGTAGCGCTACGAAGACTACTCGACGTCGAATATCGCGTTCATCGGGAGCCTCCGGTGCTCACGTACCAAAACCGTACGCTGCGTTGCTCGTTCCCTAGCTTCACGTGATCTTCTTGGTCCTGAAATCCGAGGCTCGACTTTCAGGACGATGTAGCGCTACGAAGACTACTCGACGGCGAATATCGCGTTCAGCCGAAATTTCCGGTGCTCACGTAGGTCTGTCTACGCTGCGCTCCTCAATTTCTAGCTTCACGTGATCTTCTTGGTCCTGAAATCCGAGGCTCGGCTTTGATGACGATGCCTATGCTTTGTAGCTTACTCGACGTCGAATCTTGAACGCTACTGGTACGCTGTGGTGCTCACGTACATAATTCGTACGCTGCGCTCCTCGCTTGCTATATTGAAGGAGTAAGGGCTATTCCTATTGCGACGAAGTAAAGGCTGCTACTACAGTGAGGAGCATAAGCAATTGCTACGGAGAGGTTCACAAGCCTTTAATACTTGATGTAACATGAGAAATTGCTCTACTGTGAGGAACATAAGAAGTAGCTACAGCGCAGGAGCAGTAAGCTCTGGAAAACGAAGTGAGTCGCCTTTAAGCACGGTTTCTTCCCCTTGTAATTTATGGTAGAAACCGTGTTTAAACGCGATCTGAAAGAGCTTACTGCTCCGGAGCGATGAACTATCTGGAGCTTGCTTCTCTGAAGTGCTTAACCAAATCTGCACCGAAGCGTTACCAAACCTAGAAGCTCCAGAGCAATATCTCACTACACCGAAGCACTGCCCGAAACCAAGCAATGATCAATCGAGCAAGCTGCTCCACAGCTAAGTCACATCCTCTGCCCGCACCAATGTGACAGAGCGTCATTATAAAACTTATTTGTGGATGCTCTAAAGACTTATTATAGCTCTTACACTTGTGTTTATGGGGTAAATTCGCTATTCTTAATTAAAAGCTTACTAATTTCAATTGTAGCGAAAATTTTTTTCTGAAATGTTGGAGGTCTTGAAAATTATGGGAAATACAGTTCAGTTCGACTATAGCAAAGCGCTTAGCTTTGTTGGTCAACACGAAGTTGATTACTTTGCAGAGCAAGTTCGCAGTGCGCATGAACAGCTTCACAATGGTACAGGTGCAGGTTCAGACTATCGCGGTTGGATTAACCTGCCTACTGAATATGATAAGGATGAATTCGCTCGTATTAAGCAAGCTGCTGAGAAAATCCAAGGCGATTCTGAAGTTTTGATCGTTATCGGTATCGGTGGTTCTTATCTTGGTGCAAGAGCTGCGATCGAAATGCTATCTAATTCTTTCTACAATCTACAAAGCAAGGAACAACGTAAAACTCCACAAGTATTGTTCGCTGGTAACAATATTAGCTCTACATACGTTAAACATTTGCTTCAATTAATTGAAGGCCGTGACTGGTCAATTAACGTAATTTCTAAATCAGGTACAACAACTGAGCCTGCGATTGCGTTCCGTATTTTCCGTGCTGAGCTTGAGAAAAAGTATGGTAAAGAAGAAGCTCGTAAACGTATCTATGCAACAACAGATAAAGCTAGAGGTGCATTGAAATCTTTGGCTACTGCTGAAGGCTACGAATCATTCATCATTCCTGATGATGTAGGTGGACGTTACTCTGTACTTACAGCTGTAGGCCTGCTGCCAATCGCTGTTGCAGGTATTGATATCGATGCAATGATGAAGGGGGCTGCTGATGCATCTGTACAGTACAGCAATCCAAATCTTGCTGAAAATGAAGCATATCAATATGCAGCGATCCGTAATAGCTTGTACCGTAAAGGTAAAGTGACAGAAATTCTTGTTAACTACGAGCCAAATCTTCACTATGTATCTGAATGGTGGAAGCAATTGTTCGGTGAATCTGAAGGTAAAGACTACAAAGGTATCTATCCTGCTTCTGTAGATTTCTCTACTGACCTTCACTCCATGGGACAATTTATTCAACAAGGTAACCGCAACATCTTTGAAACGGTTATTCAAGTGAATGAAGTTCCTGAGCACATCACAATTGAAGCAGAAGAGGGCGATCTTGACGGATTGAACTTCCTAGCTGGAAAAACAATGGACTTCGTAAACAAAAAAGCGTTCCAAGGTACGCTGCTTGCACATACAGATGGTCAAGTGCCTAACCTAATCGTAAACTTGAAGGACATGTCTCCATACACATTCGGTTACATGGTTTACTTCTTCGAGAAAGCATGTGCGATTAGTGGTTACCTACTTGGCGTTAACCCATTCGACCAACCAGGTGTTGAAGCATATAAAACAAATATGTTTGCTCTACTTGGCAAACCTGGCTTCGAGAAAGAAAAAGCGGAGCTTGAAGCACGTCTATAGTTTTTAGCAGCATGATACAACGGCTGAGCCTAGCTTAACCGCATGCACATGATGCACTGCAAGAGACTAATCAAGCCTGTACAATCCTGCACATTACGCGCCCCGCGTGTATCGTGCAGGATTGTTTAATTTCTGAGCGAGGAGGAAGGATTCGTGCTGCAAAGATATCGAACAGTTCGCAAGGATGGTAATCAAGAGGTTGTCATAAAAAAATCTCGCTTTATCGGCTACGCTCGACCTGTTGAGACAGAGGAGGAAGCAGTTGCCTTTATTGATGAAATTAAACGTCTACACCGACAAGCTACACATAACTGCTCAGCCTACATCGTTGGTGAACGAGACCAATTTCAAAAGGCATCTGATGATGGAGAGCCAAGTGGTACAGCAGGCAAGCCAATTTTAGAAGTGATTAAGAACAAAGGCTTAAAAAATGTCGCTGTTGTCGTTACTCGTTATTTTGGTGGAATTATGCTTGGTGCAGGCGGCTTAGTGCGTGCGTATACTGACGGAGCAGTGGCGGGCATTGAAGCTGCTGAGGAAATTGTCTATGTTTTGCACCGTGAGGTCTTTATTGAGGTAGATTATACATGGTACGGCAAGCTTGAAAATGAGCTCCATGGTCGCGGAACGAGATTAGGCAATATTGACTTTACGGATAAGGTGACGGTGTGCTGTTTACCTGAGGCAGATCAAGCAGAGCAGTTTATCGCTTGGGCTACTGATATCACGCAAGGTAAAGGAATTATTACGGTTGGTGAAGACCGCTATTATATTGAAAATGAATAGTGCTCCTATAATGGGTTGTTCAGCTCGTCAGTTACTCTGACCTGAACAGCCCTTTTTCATGTTCAGTCCATCTGCTAAACCTGGAAGCAGTAAATCTTACTGGAAAACGACAAATAGCGACAAGTTTATGGTAGAATATGTGTAAGTTGCGCATATAAGACTACCCAGATAAAGCAGGTGATTATAATGAAATTCATAATGAAAATCAGCATGGTAGCGGCAATCATTATCATAGGTACTTCTATAACAATGAAAACAAGCGATACTGCACAAGCAGCTTTTTTTGATCGTGCGAAGGATATATACCATATTCCTGACCAGTTTGAGGAGCTTCAACAGGAATACGACAAAGCGCAGCAAATGATGGAGGCTGAGCTAGCAGAGCAGCGTGAGCTAATGGAGCAGCAGCTTGAGGCGCAGCGCGAGCAGCTTGAGGGTCAAATTTCAACACAGCAGAAACAGCTGGAGCAATCACGTAATCAAACAGAGGTGCTACTGCGTAATCAAGAAGAATTACAGCAAAGCAACGAGTATTACCGTCAACAGAACGAGGAATATCGCCAGCAGGCGAATATGCTAATGACTGAAAATCAAAATCTTCTACTTAAGATCGAACAAATCGAGCAGGATCGTAAATCCTTCTATTACAAGCTTACAACGGCTATAGGCACAATCATTGGTTTGCTATTGCTTTATACCTTATCCGTTCGCATCTGGCGCTTCTTCGTGTGGCGCAAGCAACGTAATAGTCGGAGCGTGTTCATGTCATGAACATCGAGACGCCGCAGCCACTTGGACATGTGAAAATAACACTTGAAAAAGAGGAAGTATTGCACGTCTTGCATGCAAAAGGGATTATTGCTTATCAAGGTCCTCCGCTTGCTCGAGAGGACAAGCTAATGGGGCCAGGCGGCGCGTACCGGAAAAAGAAGTGGATTCGCTCGCGTCTGCAGGGTCCGTCTTCTTTTTTGCTAGGGATGCCTGCAGGCTTTTCGCTGGAAACAATTGATATACCCCAGCAAAGTAATTTGCTATTCGATTTTCGTCATGTTGTATTTTATACCGATGAAATGGAGTATCGTAGCAAGGTGCTTAAGCTAAAAACAGCGTGGATTACAAAGGAATTAATTCGGATTAAATTTTCAGGTCCAGGCAAGCTAGGCATTATTACTGTTGGAGATATTGCGACAATGCAGCTGGACCCAGACATCCCGCTGTTTGTGGATACCAATGCTTTGATTGCTTATCCAGAGGATGCCTCGATAGCTCTATCTGTTTATGGAAATTCGTTAGCAAGCCAACATATGAACGTACAGTGGGAGCTGCGTGGCAGGGGGCCGGTATTAATAGAGACAGGCTCGCGTGATCGACAGCTTGAAGCCAAGCTTTCAGAGGATGGCTGGATTAAGCGATTATTGCGCGAGGTGCTACCTTTCGGCAGCGTTTATATTAAGTAATTTCCCAATAACAATGACATAATACAGGAAGTGGGGCAGCCCATTTCCTGTCTTTATGTTGGGAAATTATGCTGGGAAACATGAATTAAACATGTATTTATTACAAAAATTCATTGACTTACATTAGTGGTGAGTGATACATTGTAAATACCTAGTATTCTAGTGGGATTAATTCAAGATTGATGGAGGCAGAATAGGTTGAACTCTCTTTTTCGTGGCAAAGCGTGGAGCTATAGTTTTCGTACTATCGTATTTATTTATTTTATTGGACTTATCATTGTTCCGATCGTAGGCATTTATACACAATCGCTATCACAAGGCATATCCAGTTTTATAGATAGCTTATCTGATCCATTAGCATGGAAGGCAGTTTTGTTAACGATTAAGCTGGCTGCAATTGCTACGCTCATTAATATATTTCTAGGCACGATGATTGGCTGGGTATTAGCCCGCTATGAGTTTTTTGGGAAAAGCATTATTAATAGCGTTATTGATCTTCCATTCGCATTACCAACAGCGGTTGCTGGTTTTATATTGCTGCTGCTAGTTGGTCCTAGCAGCATCTTTTATGAGTGGTTCGGACTTGATCTTGTGTTTCATGAGCCGGCCATTGTCATCGCGATGGTGTTTGTAACCTTTCCATTCGTTGTTCGAGGCTTACAACCATTGCTTGAGGAGCTTGATCAATCAGAGGAAGAAGCAGCATATACGCTAGGTTCCTCCAAATTCCGTACGTTTTTTCAAATTATATTGCCGACAATGCTGCCAGGCATATTAAGTGGAGCGATGCTTGCGTTTTCTCGTGCCATTGCAGAGTTTGGAGCTGTCGTATTAATTGCAGGTAATATACCAGGTAAAACGTTGGTTGCCTCGGTTTATATATTTGGTGAAATTGAAAGTAATAATCCGCATGGAGCGGCAGCAGTTTCGGTATTGCTGCTTTCGATTTCTTTCTTGATTTTGTGGTTTATTCATAAGCTTAGTCGTGGGGGTCAGTCATAGTGAGAAGACTCTGGATTACATTAACGTATATCGTCGTTGCAGTAGTATTGTTTTTACCGTTATATAAAATATTTACTGGCGCCTGGGCAGATGGCTTTGATGGCTTTAAGGATGCAATTATGCGCCCGCAATCGTTACACGCTTTGAAAATGACCGGCACAATTGTACTTATTGTAACTGCTGTTAATACATTGTTTGGTGTTATGCTGTCGATCTACCTTGTGCGTGGCGGATTTCTATCTCCGCTCGTCAAGCGACTGTGTAATAGCATCGTTGATTTGCCGTTTGCGGTATCACCTGTTATTGGTGGTTTGATGATCGTTTTATTGCTAGGGCCGAATACGGTGCTTGGCACCATGTTTAACAATATTGGAGTGTCTATTGTATATGCTCTCCCTGGTATGGTGCTAGCAACATTGTTTGTAACATTTCCGATTATGGTACGTGAGGTTATGCCGGTGCTACAGGAAATAGGCGATCAGCAGGAGCAAGCGGCAACGACTCTCGGTGCGTATTCATGGTATACATTCTGGAAAGTAACATGGCCGAATATTCGCTTTGCGGTAATGTATGGTGTGGTGCTGACGGTAGCGCGCTCGCTTGGTGAATTTGGTGCTGTGCTTGTTGTTTCAGGCAATATTATTAATAAAACTCAAACAGCGACGACTTTAGTATATCAGGACGTTGAAAATTTCAATGTCGTTGCTGCCAATGGAATTGCGCTTGTGTTAGCGGCATTTTCTATTATGCTATTGCTATTAATGGAGTGGACGAAAAAAAGAAAGGAAGTGCATTAAGCGATGCATATCGAAGTAAAAAACTTAAACAAAGAGTTCGGTAACTTCCAAGCGGTTAATGATGTAAGCTTCGAAATCGAAAAAGGTAAGCTTATTGGTTTTCTAGGTCCCAGTGGTGGCGGTAAAACGTCGATCCTTCGCATGCTTGCAGGATTAGAAACACCGACATCAGGCGACATCTTCTTTCATGGTAAACGTGTCAATGATCTTCCTCCGCAAGAGCGAGGGATCGGCTTCGTATTTCAAAACTATGCGTTATTTAAGCATATGACGGTTTTCGATAATATCGCATTTGGTCTAAAGGTGAAAAAGCAAAACAAAGCAGCCATTAAAGAACGTGTTCAATATTTAGTGGAGCTTACAGGACTTAAGGGCTTTGAGCATCGCTATCCGCACCAGCTATCTGGTGGACAACGTCAACGTGTTGCTTTCGCGAGAGCACTTGCTCCTGAGCCGCAGCTATTGCTGCTTGATGAGCCTTTTGCCGCTATTGATGCGAAAATTCGTACAGAGCTGCGTACATGGCTTAAGGATATGATTAGCGAGCTAGGTATTACTTCGATTTTCGTTACGCATGACCAAGAGGAAGCGATTGAGGTAGCCGACGAAATTATGATCATTAGTAAAGGTAAGCTGGAGCAAAAAGGCACGCCGTGGGATATTTACAAAAATCCACAAACGCCGTTTGTTGCTAGCTTTATCGGAGAGTCCTCTGTCGTTGAGAATATCCAACTTTTCAAGGGCTTTGAATCTGTCGCGACGAACGAAGGGATTAAAGCATTAATTCGTCCTGAATATATTGAGGTTGGTAAACCGGGTGAAATTGTACTTGCTTCGGCAACGATGGATGCGAAGGTGAAGCATTTGCATTTCCGTGGTAGTGAATGGATGGTAGAGCTTGAGGTGCAGGATCAAAAGATCATTACGTATCGTTCATTAGAGAAAGAAGTACTGCATCCAGGAGAGCATGTGAAGGTGCTTGTGCATCGCGCCTATCTCTTTAATGATGAGAAGAGCTGGATCATGGAAAATCCATTAAAAGTCGATCCATTGCCAATTTATATTTAGTGTGCGGAAGGTTAATAGGCGAGAAGGTGTGTGGGACTACGTGTTTAATGCAAGAAAACGTAAAATATATAGCGGAATAGTAGGCTTACTCGTTGCTGCTATGCTTGCTGGGTGTAGCAGTAATTCTACTGAACCAGAGCCATCACAGGCAGCATATGGAGAAGCGACGTTAGTTGTTGGTGCATATTCAGTAGCGAAGGACGCACTGCAGGAGCTATTACCAATGTTCGAAGAGAAGTGGAAGGCAGAAACAGGTCAATCATTGCATATTGAGGAATCCTATGAGGCTTCAGGTACGCAGGCTCGTGCAATTATTGGTGGCTTTGAGGCTGATGTGGCGATCATGGCGATGGAGGGAGATATCGACCTAATCGAGAATGCTGGATTTATTACGCATGACTGGCGCGATACAGCGTCACAAGGGATGCTAACAAGATCGATCGTTGTCCTTGGTACACGCGAAGGCAATCCGTTAAATATTCAAGGCTGGGATGATTTAACGGAGAAGGGTGTGAAGGTGCTTTATCCTAATCCGAAAACATCAGGTGGTGCACAGTGGGATATTAACGCGATGTTTGGGGCTGGGTTAAAGCAAGCCGAGGAGAAGCTAGGCACTGCGGATCAGCAATATGCGAAGGAATATTTGAAGAAAATTCATGCCAATGTTGAGTCGCTTGATAAAAGCGGTCGTGCGTCAATGGCAGCCTTTGAATATGGGGTTGGCGATGTGATCGTTACCTATGAAAATGAGCTGCTTGCTCGAATTGCTAAGGGCGTTAACTACGATATTGTCATTCCTGAGGATACGCTACTCATAGAGAATCCAATTGCGCTTGTCGATAAGCATATTGAGCAGCACGGAAATCGACAGGTGGCCGAGGCGTTTTATAAGTATTTGTTATCTGAGGAAGCGCAACGTATTTTCGTCAAGCATGGCTTCCGTGCAGTTGATGAGGTAGTGGCAGCGGAAAGCAAGGATAAATATACCGTTCCAGAGGGATTATTCGACATTTCCTATCTTGGAGGCTGGGATAAGGTGCGCGAGGAGCTGTACTCTAAGCGAGGCATCTGGTATCAAGTGCTTGCTGATTTGTAAGATAATAAATTAATAATTAAAGAATAAGGGATTAGGAAGATGTTGAGTCATAAAGATTCAAATATTTTCTGACATCCCTTTTTTTATTGTTGCTTTATTTCGAAAAATAGCATACCATTATTTTAGAATCATTCTAAATTGAGATATACTTAGATTAGCTTGCCTTGTAGGGCTGAGGAGGCGAACGGATGAATATACAAGCTGAGATCGAGAAAATAAAGCACAGCTTGATGGAAAGTGGATATAAGCTGACAACACAGCGTGAAATTATAGTTCGCGTTTTATTAGAAAATGAAGAGGATCATCTTAGTGCGGAAGATGTCTATATGCTCGTTAAGGAGAAATTTCCTGAGATCGGACTTGCTACAGTGTATCGTACATTGGAGCTATTAGCAGAGCTTCAGGTTGTAGCGAAAATGAATTTTGGCGACGGCGTTGCGCGTTTTGATTTGCGCGGACAAGAGCATGAGCATATGCATCATCATTTAATATGTCATGTGTGCGGAGCACTTGAAGAGATAAAGGATGATTGGCTACTTGAGCTAGAGCAGCGTTTGGAGGCAGAGTATGGCTTTAAAGTCATCGACCACCGTCTTGATTTTATTGGCAAATATAGTAGCTGTCCGAACAAGGATTGCAAAACACATAAGGAATCGAACTAAGCTTTCGCACTTCACACATAGAAGCTTATCGATGTTAATTAAGAAGCCCATTTCACAGCGGTTGTGAAATGGGCTTCTTGTCATGGATTTTTGCGCACTTATTGCTCGTTAAAAATAAACTTTTCAATGACGTGACGTACGCCTTCCTCATTGTTGCTAAGCGTAACATAATCGGCAATTTCCTTTAGGCTAGGTACGGCATTACCCATTGCAACGCCAAGACCTGCAACGGAAATCATCTCACGGTCATTCCATGCATCACCGATGCCAATGGTTTGGTCCATCGAGCAGCCGATATGCTGCGCTAGAAACTGCAACGCATGGCCCTTCGTGCCTTCCTTATGCATAAACTCCAAATAATGCGCCTTAGACTTCGTAATATGTAGCTGGTCACCAAGCATTTGCTGCAGAATTTCGATATGATGGTCTAATACTTCAGGCTCGTCAATGATCAGCATTTTATGATTAGGCTTATCGATCAATAATTCAAAATTCGGCTCGATCACATATGGGATATTCGTTAGCTTGGAATACGCCTGAATGCGTGCATTGTCCTCTGTGCCATACAATACATCATCGACATATAGCTGAAGATGCAGTCCGTGCTCGTTCGCATAGTCTAGCACCTTTCGTGCAGCATCAGCAGGCACGCTGCGCTCATATAGCACCTCACCATCAAGCAGAGTTTTGACTAGCGCTCCTTGATAGGTGATAATAGGTACATTAAGCTGAATTTGCTCAGCGATTTTTTTAGCGGAGGCGTACATTCTGCCGGTTGCTAATGTAACCGTTACACCAGCATTGATCGCGCGCTCAAGCGCCTTTTTTGTGCCCTCGGTAACTTGAATATCGTCGTTTAGCAGCGTATCATCAATATCAATTGCAATTAGCTTATAATTCATTATCAGTATAGCTCCTTCCCTTTGCTCTATATCTACATAATGTTGATTGTATCGAAAACAAACTTAACATACAAGGAGAACGTAAATGGAACAGAATGAGAATACCTATAACGACAACGAGAATCGTATGAATGGGAGAAGTGAAGGCAGGTCAACTAACGGCTTTAGTCGATTTTTAATACCGTTGATCATTCTTGCGCTTATTGCTAGCTTTTTTGCTGGACAGGCATGGGCTACGCGACAATATTCATTAATGGACAATAAGGGGTTCGACCTGCTGCAAACAACCTATGAACGTATCCATCAGAAATATTTGTACGAGCTCGACGATGAGAAGCTGATTGATGGTGCAATCGCGGGAATGGTAAGCTCTTTAGGCGATACGTATTCACAGTTTTTACCGAATGAGCAAGGTGCAGAGTATGCACAATCGTATCAAAGCAACTTCTATGGTATTGGTGCGGAAATTAGAGAGGAGAACGGTCGCTTTTTCGTCTCTTCGCTAGTGAAGGATATGCCTGCTGAAAAGGCAGGAATTAAGCCAGAGGATGAAATTGTTCAGGTGGATCGTCAGCCGATCGAAGGAATGGACTTTAACGAGCTGCTAAGCAAGGTGCGCGGCAAAAAAGGAACGAGTGTAATCATTGGGGTTCAGCGTGCAGGAGCTGCGGATGTGCTGCAATTTGAAATTCAGCGTGCAGAAATTCCTGTCAATACGGTAAGCTCGGAGAGATTGGCTAACGATATCGGCTTAATTTCCATCAGCGGATTTAAGGAAAAAACAGATGCGGAATTTAGTGAAGCGCTGGAGAAGCTGCAAGGAGAAGGGGAGCTTAAAGGATTAATTATCGATCTACGCTCTAACCCTGGAGGCTTGCTAGAGCAGACAGTTAATATAGCGAGCATGCTAATTCCTAAAGGTGAAAAGGTCGTTGATGTTGTTTATAAGGACAATAGTAAACGAATAAGCTATGTTTCGCGTGGAGGCGAAGCCTTTACTGCACCGATTGTTGTACTCATCAATGAGTACTCAGCTAGCGCCAGTGAGGTGCTAAGCGCGGCGTTGAAGGAAACGGTAGGCGCGCAAATCGTTGGGGTAACCTCTTATGGTAAAGGCGTTGTGCAAAGCTATGAGCGGTTCCGTGACAGCTCTGTGCTCGTATTAACAGAAGCAGAGTGGAAAACACCGCTGGACAATAGCATTCATAAAATCGGTGTTGAGCCCAATTATGTTGTGAAGCTGCCAGAATACGCTAGCCTGCATGCTATACCATCCGATGTCGAGCTTAAGCTTGGCAGCTATGGAGACAATGTAGAGCTGCTTGTGCAGTACTTGCAAACATTAGGCTACTCTGTACCTAGTGAGGGAGTATTTGATAAGGAGCTAGAGACTGTTCTCCGTCAATATGAAACGGCGAAAGGGCTGCCTGTCGATGGTGTCTACACCGCACAGGACGGGACAGCGATGATTGAGGATATTCGTGCGCTGCTTAAGGAAAATGATACTCAGCTTAATAAAGCGATTGAATTGCTGCATCAGGGTTAAGCCCTGATGCAGTTTTTTATATTTTACGTTAACTTTTTCAGATACCATGCGTCCATCGCAGAATGCTCAGAGCCCGGTAGCGGCTCGGTTAACAGATGGAATCCATATTTCTCATATAAAACACAAGCGGTTTTTAACTTGTGCATTGTTTCTAAATAACAAGAATCATAATGTTCATAGGCAAATGCTAAGGCGGTTTCCATCAGTTTTTTTGAAATACCTAAACCTTGTGCATCAGGTATTAAATACAGCTTTTGTAATTCGCATATTTTTTCTTCCATATTAAACGGGGCAATCCCAATCCCACCAACAATTTGACCTTCCGATTCAACCACCCAATAGCCTGCATGGGGTAGCTGACTATAATACTGAAAAAGCTCGCCTAATTGCGGATCGAAATAAGCTGTTCCAGGAATATCTAATCCGAGTGATTTTAATGAATCTTGAATGATTGCTTTTATTTGCGCATTATCTGCTTTTTTTATTGGACGTACATTCATGCTGGTTCTCCTTGAGGTATTATTAATAAACTGTTTTATGTTTCATGTTAATATAAAACTTGTTGTATGAACAATGTGGGGTAGCGTCAAGAAGTTTGTGTAAATAAAAATAACCTTACTTGTAGAAGATATGCTACGTATTGCTTTTGAACATAGATTGTAGTTCTGCACGAGCTTGATCAAAACCGATATGACAACG